>Ga0209709_10000274_pt1 | contig 49545 bp, 39 predicted proteins | sample ArcticOcean_MG_C_2_FD_187435 | JGI IMG/M metagenome (GOLD analysis project Ga0209709, IMG submission 187435) | Marine microbial communities from western Arctic Ocean - ArcticOcean_MG_CB4_136 (SPAdes) (version 2) | ecosystem: Environmental > Aquatic > Marine > Oceanic | place: Arctic Ocean... | reverse complement strand
TATTGGATCTCGATTTAATGCGCAAGGAGATTTCTAATGTAAAAGGTATCACTTGGGTAGAATTCGATATTGTTGAAGTTCCTGATGCAGAACGTTGGATGCAGGTTCTAAATCGGTGATTATACGTATCGATTCAAGCGGTTTTGTAGACGTTCAAGTCCACCGCCCGCCCAGTGTTCTTTCATTTCTCCTTCAACGAAGATTGTGTTGAACGGTAAAACATCGATATCGGAAACCCAATTGTGTTCGATTTTGAACCGACCCAGGCCGATATCATCTAAGTTTAATTTTCCAATATTAATGGGCGCTTTGAGTGTAAGGCTTTCAAGTTCTTTAGACCAAGATAAACATGCCTGACAATCATTTCTTTCAATGATTAATATTGCAGTTTTTGCATGCAAAAAACCTTCCCAATTATCACCTGTAATCTTTTGCAAATCACTCACCTTATTACAACATCACAGCCGCTATTTAGTGGCAGATCTAACTACTACAAATCGTTAGCCATGATGCACAGTTTGATATGGGGGAAGTATCTCGCCCAAATGAGTATTATGCGTGGAATAGATGGAGATGGTAAGTGCCCCGTAATGCATGGCGCACACAGCACTAGCGTGACAGGAACAAAAAACACAGATTGGTGGCCAAAGCAACTTAATTTGGGTATCTTGCATCAGCACGATGTCAAATCTAGCCCCATGGATGATGGTTTCAGTTACAAGGATGCATTTAATTCTCTAGATTATGCTGAGTTGAAGAAAGACCTCCATGCAGTTATGACAGATAGTCAAGATTGGTGGCCTGCTGATTACGGACACTATGGTCCATTTTTCATTCGAATGACCTGGCATGCTGCTGGAACTTACAGGATAGGTGATGGCCGTGGTGGCGCAGGAACTGGTGCTCAGCGCTTTGCTCCTCTAAACAGCTGGCCAGATAATGGAAACCTCGACAAGGCTCGACGTTTGCTGTGGCCGATTAAGCAGAAGTATGGTAACAAGATTAGTTGGGCAGATCTTCTTGTCCTAACTGGTATTGTTGCGATTGAATCCATGGGCGGCCCTGTCTTCGGATTCGGTGGCGGACGTGCAGATATTTGGCACCCAGAAGAAGACATTTACTGGGGTAGTGAAGATGAGTGGCTTGGCGACAACAGATATGGAGATACACGTCAAGACTTAGACAATCCTCTTGCTGCAGTTCAAATGGGTCTCATCTACGTTAATCCAGAAGGACCAAACAGCAACCCAGATCCGCTTCTCAGTGCACAAGACATCAGAGAAACCTTTGCTCGAATGGCAATGGATGATGCTGAAACTGTAGCTCTTACAGCCGGTGGTCACACTTTCGGTAAGGCACACGGCGCAGGAGATGCCGGACTTGTTGGCTCTGAGCCAGAAGGCGCATCTATCGAAGAGCAAGGATTCGGTTGGAAGAACGCATATGGCTCTGGAAAGGGCCGTGATACAATCACCAGTGGAATAGAAGGTGCTTGGACAGCTAATCCTATTCAATGGGACAATGGTTACTTTGACCTTCTTTTCAAGTATGAAGATGCATGGACACTTGTAAAGAGCCCTGCAGGTGCAAACCAATGGACACCTGCCAACCCTGATGAAACCGACATGGCTCCAGATGCTGAAGATGCTACTATGAAGGTTCCAACAATGATGACTACTGCTGATATGGCAATACTTCGTGATCCAGAGTACAGAAAGATTTCCAAGCACTTCCATGAGAACCCAGAAGTGTTCGCAGAAACTTTCTCACGTGCTTGGTTCAAACTACTTCATCGCGACATGGGGCCAAAAGGAAGATATCTTGGACCAGATGTCCCTAGTGAAGAATTGATTTGGCAAGACCCAGTTCCTACTGGAAACACGTCTTTCGACATAGATGCAATGAAGCAAGCGATCAAAACAAGTGGCCTTTCAATTACTGAAATGGTTGAAACTGCTTGGGCTAGCGCTTCGACGTTCCGTGGCTCCGACATGCGTGGAGGAGCAAACGGCGCTCGTATCCGCCTATCTCCTCAGAAGGATTGGGAAGCAAACAAACCAGAGCAATTAGCGAAGGTCCTTGCAACATTATCTGATATTGCTGATGCGCACGGTGCAAGTATCGCCGACACAATTGTATTAGCAGGAAATGTTGGTATCGAAATGGCATCCGGAGTTCAAGTTGCATTCACGCCTGGACGTGGTGATGCAAGTGAAGAGCAAACCGATGCTGCATCATTTGCTGTCCTAGAGCCTGTTTCCGACGGATTCCGCAACTTCTTATTGAAGAATTACAGCATCAGTCCTGAAGAAATGATGCTTGATAAAGCACAACTTCTTGGACTATCTGCGCCAGAAATGACAGTTCTTGTAGGGGGACTTCGTTCACTTGGAGTCAGTTCAGATGACCGCGGACTCTTTACAGATTCGAACACCCTTTCAACAGGATTCTTTGCAACATTGCTTGACATGAATGTGGAGTGGAAGGCTACTGGAAGCAATTCTTACGAAGCACACGATCGTTCTACAGGCGAAGTCATCCGCCGTGCATCTCGTTATGACTTGGTATTCGGAAGTAATTCCCAACTCCGTTCAATCGCTGAAGTATATGCCCAAGATGATAACAAGGATAAATTCGTCCAAGATTTCATTACAGCATGGAACAAGGTCATGAATGCTGACCGTTTCGACTTAGATTAATTATCAAGAGTTTACAATTGATAGTACTTTGTCATAATCAGGTTCTTGGCCTGCATTATCAGCGATCCATTTCCACATCAGGTTTCCGTTTTCATCGATGATGAAAACAGATCTTTGAGCTGCAGTATAACCATTCATTCCAGCGAAGTTTTCCAAAGCTACTCCATAAGCATCAACAGTTGTTCTTGCATAATCTGAAAGGATTGGGAATGTTAGGTTGTTTTTATCGATGAAGGCTTGATTGGAAAAGGGAGCATCAACATCGATTCCAAGAACAATTGCATTGGCATCATTCAAGACAGCAAGTGAGTCTTGAAAAGTGCACATTTCAGTACTACAGACACCTGTAAAAGCTGCTGGGAAGAAAGCTAAAACTATTTTCTTTCCTTTATTTTCACCAAGTGTCACTATATTTTTTGCACTATCATGTAAACTAAACTCTGGAGCTTCTTGGCCAACTTCTAACATCTTTCCACCAATCAATGCTAAAGCAATGGGTTTTTAATTGTCTTGACTCAAAACAAATCAATCAAATGGGTCAAGGTGAACCAATTGTTCGATGTCGATTCTCTTGTAACCGCGCTCCTTAGCATCAGCCCCTGCTCGCTTCAGCATCCGGCGCATCCATCCGAGCATCATCAAATCCTTCATTTGCCCAATAGCGGTAATGAAAGCCGCAGGACTACTGCCCAATTGTGAGTGCTTACGAATATCCTCTTCGGTTTGATCTACTACGTCATAATACAGCAATAGCAATTCTTCAACAGCAGCATCGGTGACCGGCATTCCACCAAACATCCTCGCCATCCTCCTTAGTGAGACCGGAGTTAGTGCATTGCCCTCTATCTGCCCCTCTAAGATGTCCTCTTCACTAGGCTGGTGAACGCTCTCCTCAGAACCGGTAGATTCTTCCTCAGTTGTAGAGGATGGTAAATGACGAGGTTTAATCGTATTAACTCGATCTTTTTCAGCAGCCTTTTCAGCATTTTTAATCAATCTAGAGAGATTATCTTCGAGATGGGCTACCATCGCCTGAACCGCTTCTGAACCCACACTATCGACCTTGCTTACTCTCTCTAGCATTAATTCACGAGTTCGACTATAGTTGAGGCGAGTACGCTGGGCATCGTCAAGAGTCTTTTTCTCGGGGTTTGCCTCAAGGGTAGCATCCTCCATTTCTGGAACTTTTTTATCGAGTTCAGCGATCAATAAGCCGACCAGTGTGTCCTTTACTGCACCAGACATTCTCATCTCGGTAAAAGTTGAAGCAACTGCACCTATATGGCCGCTGGAATATGGTTTTGCCACTCATTCCACCAACCCATCTTCACGGCCAAGGTCCTTCCTTACCTGCCATGCATGCAAGCATTCGTGACCACCGATGAATCCACCGGCTTCACGACTGGGGCCGATGAACTCAGCACCACAGAATTGACAGAAAACTTCGACAATCATCTCATTGCGATAGGTGCCATTAGCGGTTATTCTAAGTGGAATAATCTTACCGACATCCTCCTCATCCCAACCTTCTAATTTTTCACAGACATCTGCATCGATTATCATATCTTTATTCATTATTCCACCTCATTACACTTGGGATTGCTGAGCCAGCACTGATGCTACGCATCCCATCTTCTGTCCTTAACCATGTATCTTCAATACCAATTGAGCCGGTTTCGTGGACTACTTTCGGTTCGATAGCCATAACGCCGGCGACCGGTAATGGCCTGTCAAATCCTGCTGCGACCACGGGGGTCTCATCAAGTTGCAAACCGATAGAATGGCCAAGGAAACGTGATTGATCTGGAGCCATGCCCATCAAATGATCTGCATGACCTAGTTCTTCTGCTAGTTGCAGGCCTTTGTGCCATGCTTGGGAGCAATCCTCGCCCTCACCTAGAGATTGGACTACACAATCGCTGACATCTATCATGTCATCAATTCGGTCCTGCCATTGTTGAGAAAGTTCACCGGCGACAAACATACGAGTCGCATCTACAACATAGCCACGATGAACATGAACCAAATCAACTAGTACAGGCTCGTCTTTGACCACCTTGGAAAAGCCCGACCCCATCGATGACATTGGATGAGGGCCACTTCCACCGATAGCCGAATCGAAAAAAGAAGGGATGCCGCCTGCACGACCAGCCACTATTACTCCACGATCACATTGCAACGGAAACCGGCGCATCTGAACATTGCCACCAAAACCGGACTTACGGCTGACAGACTCGGCTGCCGCTACCAATTCCAATTCAGTAATACCAGGTTTTCCTGCCGATAAAACAGCCTCAAACATCTGACTCTGAATGTCAGCAGCTTCGTCCATCATCGAGATTTCCCATGCACTTTTCACTTCGCGCTGATTATGGATTAACGAGGTGCAATCTTGTGTTGATCCTAGTAGCGTGGCGAAACGAGAGATGAATGAATGGGGAATCTCGCCAAATTGTAGAGCAGGGCTTTGGCCTAGAATTTCACTAAATTGGCTTAGAGATGGAAATTTAACAACCCGATGAGGAGAGTCTCCTTCGCCCGATTCATAGAGTGCTCTTGATAGGGAGCGGCGAACGAAGAGGGTAGCCTCACCTTCTGCTGGAACGAATAATGATGCGTTCTGCCGCCCGCCAGAATAGTAGTAAAGGTCAACAGGGGTTTGGATTAATGCTCCACTAAAACCCTCATCACGCAATCGATTACGGAGCCCCTCTTGACGAGATTCTAGTTCCGAAACAGGGACACGCCAATCCTCGCCTTCAGGGCCACAGATCTCGACCCCCATCTCCTGCATATCACTCGGGTATAGCCGATGGTTCAAAACCACTCGCATCTAGAATGGTTCTAGTTTACTCGGCCTATTCGACGATTTGTAACTCACGAGCGCTAGTATTTGCCAACCGCTGTTCGGCAATATCACAATAATCCTTGAGCAGATCCATGCCTATCCAATGACGGCCACATTCCTTTGCAGCAATCGCAGTTGTTCCTGAGCCTAAAAATGGGTCGAGAATTACATCACCAGCGAAACTGAACATCTCGATACAGCGCCGTGGTAATTCGATTGGAAACGGAGCCGGATGGTTTACTCTTTTGGCTGATTCAGTTGGAAATGACCATATTGATTTGGTCTGCCGAATGAAATCATCTCCCTCTATTGTATCGATGCGACCGTCAGATCTTTGCGATTTACTCCTGGGTAACTTGTAATTTCCTTTACTGAATATCAGCAAATATTCGTGAATATCGCGTAAACATGGATTGGAAGCGCTCTTGAAACTACCCCATGCACAAGACGAACCAGCACTGGCACTCTTGTCCCAAATCACTTCACCACGGTGAAGAAAACCAATGCTATTCATCATGAGATTGATGTGACTAGAGAGAGGGATATACGGCTTACGTCCAAGATTTGCGACATTAACCACCATTCTTCCCCCCGGGGCTAATACCCGATAGCACTCGCTGAATACAGCATTCAATAATTCGAGATACTCGGTTAATGACAAATCTTCATCATACGCCTTACTCGCATTATACGGTGGCGAGGTTACTACCAGATGTACACAATTATCCGGCATATCCATCTTCCGACTATCGCCACATATCACTCGATCTTTGAATTCATCTGGCAGTTTTTGCTCAATACCAACATCGCGTTGATTGGCGAGTTCATCATACATACGGGCAGAATAGTAGGTACTAGAATCATGACCTTCACGTTTGGAAACCCCAAAATCACTAGTTGAAGTACGCGCACGTGATCTCGGCCCTTCAAAGGAATCGATCCCCTTATCTTTATCCGCCATCAAATCACATCCTCCTCAATGAGATTATGATGTTTTGCAAAAATCTGACTTGCTTGACGCGCGTTTGGACCGAGTTCCTCAAGAACCAAACGCGACTGGAGCGGATTGATGGAGAGGGTTCTCACCATTGACGATGTCCAACTCGATGGACGCACTGTCCTTGTTCGCGTCGATATCAACAGTCCGCTCGACCCAGAGTCGAAGATATTTCTTGATTATACTAGAATGAAGATGATATTACCAACTTTGAACAAGTTGGCTAAAGCCAAAGTTGTAATTCTTGCTCATCAATCAAGACCTGGAAAGAAGGACTTCATTTCCACACATGCGCATGCGAGAGAGTTGCAGGGTATGATCGGAAGGCCTGTTAAGTGGGTAAACGATATCCATGGTCCTACTGCTCTGAAAGCGATTGAGGAGATGAAGGATGGAGACATACTGCTATTGAATAATGTACGGATGGATAGCGATGAAGTCAACCTAAGGGGTGATTTCAACACACTCTCTGATTCCACTTTAGTGCAAAGATTAGCTAGCGTCGCTGATGCGTTTGTCTACGATGCTTTCGCCTGTGCTCATCGCGCCACTCCTTCGACGACAGGCTTCACTCACCTTCTGCCTTGTATCAGTGGCGAATTGATGAGGTCGGAAATAAGTATTCTCGAAGGCATCATCAATAATCCAAACCGACCATGCATCGCTGTTCTTGGTGGTATCAAAGTCGATGATTCAGTCGGAGTTGCTGATAATATGCTGCGCACAGGTGTTTGTGATAGAATCTGGGTGACTGGCGGTGTAGCTAACTTATTCCTAGAGATCTCTGGGATAGAAATAGGGCAACTAAACCATAATTTCCTAGTAAAAGAATTGGGTAAAGCTTGGAAAAGCACTGTTGAAATCGCTAAATCGTTATTGCGAGATTTCCCTGATAGCATTGTTTTACCAACCGATGTGGCTGCCAATGTTGAGAGTAGTCGTGTCGATCTACGTGTCGAGAATTTGCCTTTGGAAGCACCATTATTCGACATAGGTATCAACTCGATTCGAGCCTTATCGAAGGCGATTAAGCAAGCAGGCACGGTGATACTCAATGGACCAGCAGGTGTTTTTGAGATACAGGATTTCGCCTTGGGTACAATAGAGATGCTCAACGCCTGCGCAGAAAGTTCGGCATTCACCGTTATTGGAGGCGGTCATACCGCAACCCTGGTTAAGAGGATGAATATATCGAAACGAATGAATCATGTGTCGACTGGAGGGGGGGCTTGTCTTGAGTTATTGGCCGGAAGAACCCTACCGGCATTGGCAGGCTTAGAGGCTAGTGCAAAGCGCTTTGAAATGAGTATCCAAGAGCCGATTGATAATCGGTGATGTCTTGAGCGAAGCCGGTGTGGCTTGAACATGGACGATGAGGGCATCCTTTACACGAATGCCATTCTAATCGACGATTACCAACAGCGACACTTAGGCGATTTCATTCTCGGTGCAGATGGCTCGTGGTCCAGTGCTAAAGGCGATGAAGATGTCAAGGAGAGAATCGATGGTTCCAACCGCCTCATCACACGTGGTTTGCAGAATTGGCATACCCATCTTGCTATGCAATTGAACGCTAGGGATTTTAGCGATGGTGCTCCGCTTAATGAATGGCTTAGAAATTCAATTTTCCCAACAGAATTACGCTTGAGCCGTGACATATGCCGATCAGGAGTTGCAGCTGCAGCCGCTGAGATGATTAGCACCGGCTGCAGTTTTGCCAATGACATGTATCACTTTCCTGAAGCGATTGGTCCTGTGCTTGGAGATGCCGGCTTGAGAGCGCAAGTCTCAGGTCCGGTGACAACTTGGCCACCAACTGCGACCGGTGATGACGAACAAGCCCTGCGCGAGTTGCGAAACCTACTATCCGAAGGGCCAATCGCAGGTGGTAGAGTGAGTTATGGCGTCGCTTCACATTCGATTTACACCTGCAGCGAAGAAACCCTGTTGAAAGGTAGAGATTTAGCACTTGAATTCGATGCAAATCTCCATATCCATGTTTCAGAAACCCGTAAAGAAGTCGCTGATTGTTTTGACGCACATGGTATGTATCCAATCGAATACCTTGACTCGCTTGATTATTTCATCGAGGGGAAGGTGAACTGCGCTCATGGTAGCTGGGCCAAGAAAAACGAGATGAGAATCCTAGCTGCTAAAAGTTCTAAGATGATACACTGCCCTTCCTCAAATATGAAGCTCGCGTGCGGAGGTACTCTTTCTCTTCCAGCATATCTCGAAGCAGGAGTGGATGTGAGAATCGGCACCGATGGTAGTGCTTCCAATGGCAATGGTCTGGATGTGTTGGCCGAAGCGAGAACTGCAATTCTAGTTCAGCGTCATGATCATTGGAATGCTGGAGAATTGACCGCCGCTGCTGCTTTTGCTATGGCTACTGCAGGTAGTAAGGATTGGGCTGTATGGAATCTGAATAATATCCGCATGCACCCAGTTGGTCGATCCAATAACCGACACATTGCTAATTTAATCTATAATGGCGCTGAATGCCTCGACCTTTGGGTTGATGGTAAGGCATTACGAAGAGATGGCATAACGCTTACCCTAGACGAGGAAAAGGTCATCGAAGAATTGAATCATGCAGTCGATGATTATTATCGAGAGATCGAGTGATCATCCAACCTCAAAGAAAGCAATACCAAGAACCACATAACAAGCGATTAGCATTGCACCCTCAAGCCAATTTGATTTACCATCAGACAAAATCATATTGGCAATTAGAATTGAGATGAAAGTAGCAACTGTCTCTAATATCCCGAAGTCCATTGAGAGGTCGACCCCCATTACCCAGGCGAATATCACCATTAACGGTGCTACGAATACCGCTATTTGCACGCTGCTGCCGATAGCGATGCCAAGAGCGAGGTCCATCTTGTCCTTGCCCGCTACCAATACTGCCGAGAAATGTTCTGCTGCATTACCAAAGAATGGCAGCAATATGACCCCGATGAATAACTCTGGTAATCCCCAACTACTCGCTGCATCATGGATTGAATGGACTAATATCTCAGCCATTATTCCAACGAAAATAGTTGCTAAAATCAGCAAGGTCCAAGCATCTTTAATCGTCATAGTGGGATTATCATGAGCTTCCTGTTCATGTGCAGGCTCGTAGAGATAAGTATGGGTTTTCAATTGGAATATCAAAGCCAGACAATAGATCAATAAGAGTACGATTGCAGCATATCTAGATAACTCAAGCACAGCAGTTGAAGTTCCACCTGCCATGCCTAACGCGAATGGGATTATCAGTGCCATTACCGCCAACATCAGCAATGAACCATTGGACGAATTAGCATCTGTACTGAATTTTTGCTCGCTGTGATTTATTCCACCCCATAATAATGCTAACCCTAGAACTAGGAGTAAATTACCCAAAATAGAACCGATTAAAGATGCTTTAACTACCGTAATCATGGTATCAGCAACCTCAGGTGAGCGATATGCAGTGATTATCGCAAGTGTAGCGATTATTATTTCCACAGCGTTACCAAAAGTAGCGTTTAACAGACCCCCTATTGATTCGGAGTAACGCAGAGCAATCTCTTCGGTAGCTTTACCCATCAAGAAGGCTAAGGGCATTATTGCTACCATTGACGTTGCAAAGGCTAAGGTTGGATCGTGAGCAAAAAATTTCGCCCACAAAGCTAATGGTACCGCTAATAATAGCCAATTTAATTTATTGGAGAAAGGTGAAAACGACTGAAGAAGAGCGTTGCCACTATTTGCTTGAACGACCTCTTCAGCCATCCTATCACCCCTCAATCCTTCTTACGGGTGACTTTGCGTCCAACTTTGCGGGCAGCTGGCTTACGAGCAATCTTCCGCTTTGGTTTTTGCATAGCCCCTTCAGTCTCATCATCATCAAAACCAAAGTCGTCGATATCCTCATCATCCTCATCTGGAATCTCAACAACCTTCTTTTTCTTTGGCCGAGTCTTGCGCTCCAACTTATTTGCGGTGTCAAAGGGATCGTCTTCTTCCTCTTCCTCAGGTTCTGCAGATACTGCTTTTTCTTCTTTAGCGCCGCCGCCAGTAGCGATATCATCCATGTCTGGATCAGCCGAGGTGCCGATGAATTCTGACATCCAGTCTTCATCTTCCTCATCATCATCACGACGCTTCTTTTTAGGTGCAGAAAGGGATGTGATTAAGATCATAGCAGCAGCGATCAATGAAAACATACTGACGCCAGAGATTATCCAAACCAGAGTATAAGGTGCATCTGCGAAGGTCGGGTCATTATAGACGACTTCAGGATCATCAGAGACAGGATTTTCGTTCTCACAGATGGTCGCACCATCTTCGCGGTGACGGCACCAATCGACAACGAAAATAACACTGCTATCTTTTTCATTTCCTGCAGTATCAATGGCTCTGATGATTACTTGGTGTTGACTAAATTCGAAATTCCCAGCAGCGAATTCCATTTGGAAAGACCACTCGTTATTATTCACATTTAGGATATTGAGTCCGGTCACATTACGCCATGGCTCATTTACCGCTCCTGCTTTACCATAATTACGCACGAATTTTATTTGTAATGATGCCAATTCAACATCATCGGTAACCCCTGCTATTACTACGATATTATTACCATAGAGATATTTTGATCCATCGGATGATGGTGAAGGTGAGTAAATTGTAATCTCCGGGCTTTTGGCATCTAAGGAATAACCCGATAGACTATGCGTGACTTGATTGCCCGCCAAATCAATTAATTTGACTTGAAACAGCAAATCTCCAGCAGACGTACTACTTGAGATATCGATTGGGAAATAATATTTCCCGCCTTGAGGGAACATCGGTTGTTCGCCATTTGAAAGTGAGATGCCACTACTACTGGAGACATTGATCAGAGGGTCGGCATCAAGAGTTTCATCCGATTCAATATAAATCGTATATGATCCTGCTACCAAAGCACCATACGGCTCCGCACTATTACTGTCTTTCAACTTGAGTGTGATCGTCGCTTCAGGTACCTTTGTATCCTCATTTACCAGAATCGCATTACCGCCAGGTCCGCCAAATACTTCTGTATCGGTATTTCCTACTGAATCAGTGATTAATACAGCGTACCATAATTCGCGATCGACATCATCTTCGATATCTATGCTATGAGTGACATATTGCCCTACGGCAGGATCTCTAATGCCATCAGCAATCAATTCCCAACCAGCATCTCCAATGCTGTAAGATTGGCTATTACCAGCAGCAAAAGGCGTATCAAGATGGCGATAGACACTATATGTCTCGTTTGCTTCATTTGAAATCTGCCATTTCAGATCTAATCTTTGCATCACGCCTGAAATGACAACCTCGGAAATCAGAGCCTGTGTCGGTGGTTTGATGTCTTGAAAGATTGGCCCTACTCCATTTTGGTCTAAGCCCTTATAGTGATAGTTACCATTTAGATTGCCGTATCTCGCATTCGAAGTGACAAAGTAAAACGAGGTTATTTCTTCAGGTATTGTCCCCGCAGCAGTCCATTCGATTTTTACTTCACACATCTGGACTCCATCTGGAACTTCGCATACTTGAGTAAGGAAATTTGGATTATTAAGCCATTCATAACCCTGGACATTCCAATCGCCTTCCCAAACATAGTAAGTTTCGCCTTCTGCGCCTACTTGATCAGTCCAACTGACAACAGTCGTCGCATCTCCAATATACTCGGCCTGAACATTTGTGGGTTCAGCAATCCAATTATTGAATGAATTTTCGTAAATTTCTTCTGTACAGGCGCTGGAGGTAACATCATGGGAATATGCCCCATATTGATCGACTACAACCACACAATAATGGGTATAGCCCAGTGTTCCAATTGGTACGGTATAGGTGTAGGTTCCCAACCCTTCTACCACTTCTGCCAATAAAGCGACACCATTTTCATAGGTATTATTGAAGGATTCAGCCGAGTAATAGATTCGGTATTTTTCTCCACTCTCTCCGTCCAAGTCGTTCCAAGTGATAGTAGTCTCTCCACTCCCTTGGCCGGTTAAGTCAGAAAATGTACCATCTGTTCCAGTAACAACTGCTGGAGGAATATTGTCCTCAAGGATTGGCGTAGACATGGCATTACTCGACAGCATTCTTAGATCGTGGTATATTACTCCGGGAGTAGTATAATTAGGCAGGTTATAGGTGACTGAATAATATGATTGACGATTGGTACTTTCTGGAATAGAATAAGTATAGGAATTATTTCCAGCCTCGAGAACAACCAATGGGCTGCCTCCTCCTAATACAGTTCCAGCATTTCCGCGATCGAGAGGAACGATTGTTCTCCATAAATTTGTGGTGTATGAATCATTACCTTCCACGGGAAGAACCGGATTGATATCATTATAGTTAATCCAGTTAATTGTCGTCATACCGCTTGCAGGGGTATATTCCGCATCGATATTATACGGTGAACGAATCGCTGAGGTCACTTCATCAACTCCAGTCGAAAAGTTCGAAGCCCCATCATCAAAGAATGTAGTGACGCTTCCATCGGCTAGAGCGGTGGTGATAGCATAATAATAGGTGCCATTAACCCCGGGTGGAACTTCGTAAACTACTGTATGTCCTGGGTGAGGCTCAGCTCCCAATATTCCACGGCAGCGATTAGGATTAGCAGATAAAACCTCATCGCAAGCTAAAATCGGTGAGTCCAATGCTTGTGCCGAATCGACATTCGCTTCAGTTATCACTTCTGTATGGCGGTATACTTGATAGTGTGAAGTCCACAATAGGTCGAATAACTCAGGGACTCCTCCTTCAGAATCGATATTTCGCCAAGTAACCGTTGTTGATTCAGACACAGAATCATAGGTAACTGAAATATCTTGAGCCTGTAATTTCTCAGGATCACCAATATCAACTGCAAGCGCTGAGGGTGCTAATGGAATCGCTGAAAGCAGTAGAATAATCAGTACTGCTATCGCTCGTGACTGGCTCCCATGTAGCAGCATACCGCGGGTCATCTGGCGATGCTTTGCCAATCATCGTTATGACTTTGCCGCCATGCATGTAATCGAAAGGCGCTGTTTCCGACCAATTATAAGCAAGCCAAACGGTCTTCATTCTTCACTTGAAGTATCCGTCTGCTCTATGATTAGCGGTTGAGATTTATCGAGGTCTTGCAATACAGATCTGGCCTGACGGAATCTCAAAGCGTAAGTGTATATTCCACCCAAACCAGTTATTAGTACCATTAACGAAAGCGGGTTTACTCCAAGTCCAAACCAAACAGCGGGGTCACTCCATCCCATGAAAGCCATCAATGCAGTATTGATAATTGCCAACCATGTTAGCATCATTCGATCGGCTCGGCTGAAACCACCGTAATTTCTACTACCGGCGGCTGCCTGTGCCTGAGTTCCCAAATATGAGCCAAACATCATGGTCATTGCAGCAAACCAACCTAGTTCTGGATTGTTTACCCAATGAACGTTGTAACCTATTGCAACTACCCATGCAACATCGAGAACTCGGTCTAGAGTATGATCGAGATAGTCGCCCCACCTCGTAGTTTTTTGGCGTGCCCGGGCTAAAGTTCCATCCAAACCATCAAGAATCATCGAAATCGACATCAAAACCCATGCACCAACCAGCATTAAACCGCCTTGTGCGCTGCGGTCAGCAGTCAATAGTAACGCAGCAGCACCTAAGCCAGTAGGAAGGGTCAGCCATGTCAAAACAACTGGATCGACATTATCCATTTTATTGATAATCGGTCGGCTGCACTTTTCCCAGAGGGTCCGCTGTGTCTCGAGCACCATACAGGGCCGTACACTTCATACTCATAGAGGATTTCGCTCATCAACTAGGCTTTGCACCCAATCAATAGCATCATCGGCAGTAGTCGAATGGGGACAACCATCGTCTATCCATTGAGCTACAATAGCCTGTCGAGACTCGAGAGAGCAATCGATTTCCAAGATCGGTCTTTCGTCAGCGATTAGATCATTCCATGGCCCTCCGAGCAATTCAATCTCTACATTGGCCTGAACCTTTTCCGGCGAATAGCCTCTTTCTTCCAGCCTTTTACGAAGAACTTCTGGATGACAACGCAGGATAAGTATCGCCTCTACCGGCAATAAATGGGAGAGATGCCCATCGATTATCGCAGATCTAGGCGCTTGCCATGAGTCTACTAGAGCAGCGATATCAATTTCGGCAGCACCATCGCTTTGTACAGCTCCAAGACATCCTTCTTGTTCTGCTATGTGTGCCATCGAGAGCACCATTGGCAAGGACGAACAGAGTGTAGTCTTTCCAGTCCCGGGGCTACCGGTGCAGGCGATGAGAGAATCGACTAGCATTGCTTTCAAACAAGGCAGCCCCTGAACAAATATTAAACGTAGTGAGATGAAAATTCATAATAAGAGTAAATGAAGGTATAATGAGAGAATCCACCGGCTTAGTAATGAGGCAAAGAAACTCGCTGTAACATTCATGTTCAGAATAGAAAGAATGGAAGCCTTGACCCCTCAGCGATTGGTATGTTCGGAAGTGGCGACCCAGATCAGGTACTAAACCAGTTACAACACTATCACCAAGAGGGTCGCGATGAATTGGCCGAGGTGATGAGTTCAGACCTAACTGAGAAATTACTCATGCGAAGGGATAGAGATGATAAGGATCAAGAGGTTTTAGTAAAAGGATTGATTATCCTCGCACAAATCCAGTATGCCCGTAATAAATTCAAGAGAGCGAGAGCAACTGTGCGTCTTCTCCACAGCGAAAGGCGAACATTGAATAAAAAAATGCAACAAGTGGATGCACTAACTCTTGCAGAAGACTATCGGCTTGCAGGTAAGATACACGCAGCAGCAGGTAAAAATTCAGCTGCGAAAAAAGCCTTTGCCAAGTGCCAGCGCCAAGCACCAGGTCATCTCGCCGCTGCTTTGGAAGCCGTAGAGGCGATCGGGGCGAAAAAAGGACTTTTGAAAACCCTAAACTCGATTTCTAGTGCTGCCGGGCCGGTTTTGCTGAGAGATGAACAATTCATTCTCGAACCCGAAGGAATGCCGCCAGCCGATGCAAACCGCGTTGCAGCAGCTCTCAACAACGAACAAACAGTACGGATAAATGCTGAGATACAAGCTATTACTGCGGGCGAGCAAGCAGCCAATGCGAGATTGGCTGCCGCGATTGATACACTAAAACCAACTATGGATTATCATTCATATTAGAAACGTAATCATGGTAGCGAGGGATGGATTTGAACCATCGATCTCCGGGTTATGAGCCCGACGGGATATCCAGACTACCCCACCTCGCTAAACCGACGGCCATGGTTATTACTCTTGAAGCCACCGATTGAGGATTTTTTTGACACAACAAGAAATGGGTTATTAGCCGATGAGTGACAGGGAGGATACATGGGAAAGAGGGTAAGCAGCCTCCTTTTGGTGTTCATTCTATGCACAATGTCATTGGCAGGATGTACCGATGATGAAAATATGAGTACCGAATACGAAGGACCAATCTCATTAGTCGTCTACTATGATTTGACAGCAGGTCAGATCGAAGAGTCATGGAATCAAGGAAACCAACAACCAACAACCGGCGTAAGCATCAGTTTTGATCTCGCAGGCACAACTTCTACCGCCGGCGCAATTGTCACCGTCACACTCAATCCCGGTGACGGCACAACAACAATCGAGCAAAACGTCGGTGAAGATGGTGCAGAAATTGCCTATGAGTGGCAGACACATGGTCTATTTATGGCCGCAGCAGGCGCAATCGATTCAGAGGGTAATACCCACAATGTCACTATCAAAATAAGAGTCGATAGACACATCACTTACGCGATCGATCAGGTTGGAGATGCTGGCGATACCATGACTTTCAGTATGTCACCAGATAATGATGGCCCTTTACCAAATAGAATCTCTATCACTTCGGAGGCACAAAACCAAGGCGCTATTTTCCCAGGAGGAACTGCTGATGTCACTTGGGAACTGAAAGATTCTGACGATATGACAATCAGTAGCAACGATGCGACTATCGCCGATGGAAGTACCGAAGAGTGGACCACTATGAGTCAAAGTATGAAGGAAGGCGATTGGACGCTATCGATTAAATCCGATGGCGACACTGTAAATGCCGACCATGATGTTTCAATTCTCTACCTAGAGGGTAGCGAGTCCCCAGCCAATCCACGACCTTGAATTGTGAATCAATAGTGAAAGTGAAGTGGAAGTGATATTTCGTATCACTGCATCACTACCGAGGCAGATTGCACTTTCATTTTACACAGACCCCCCTGTAATTCTTTGATATACAGAAGCCGATAAAAGTCGGTTGAGGAATGGGAACATGGCAGCGAAAAGAGGCAAAATCGACGTGGAGTTAGCAGAATTTGAGGAGAAAGAACAAGAAGCCCTTGCCGGCCAAGCGGTTATCATGACAGAGGAGATGCTGGCCGAGGCGACCATCGAAGACCTACCTGGAGTTGGCCCAGCCACGGCTGAAAAGCTCAGAGAAGCCGGTTTTGAAGAATTACTCGCGGTTGCAGTGATGTCGCCATCGGACCTAGCAGACCAAGCCGAGTTAGGCGAGGCTGTTGCTAGCAAAATAATCAATGCCGCTAAGAAAATGGCAAACATCGGAGGATTCTTAAGTGGATCAGCCCTTCTCGATAGAAGAAGAGAAGTAATGAAATTAACATCAAAGGTAATATCGATAGATGAATTACTGGGCGGCGGTTTTGAGACCCAAGCCCTTGTGGAAGTATATGGCGAATTCGGTAGTGGAAAAACCCAGATCGGCCATCAATTAGCGGTCAATTGTACAATGCCAGTAGAAGAGGGTGGCCTTGATGGCGATGTATTCTACATCGATACCGAGGATACTTTCAGACCCGAAAGAATTACACAAATGGCCCGTGGTCATGGCCTTGACCCTGAAAAGGTGCTTGAAAGAATTCACGTTGCACGCGCCTACAATACTGCACATCAGATGCTTTTAGCTGAGGAAATCAAACGGATGAGTAAAGGCCTCAAGGTCAAGATGATAATTGTCGATTCTCTAACTAGTCACTTCCGTGCCGAATACATTGGCAGGGGAATGCTTGCCAACAGGCAGCAAAAACTCAATCGTCACTTGAAAGATCTAAAGCAACTTGCAGATATCAACAATGCCCTGGTCTTGGTGACTAACCAAGTTCACTCCAAACCCGATGCCATGTGGGGCGACCCTACAAAGCCCGTCGGAGGACACGTTCTAGCCCACGCCAGCACGTTCAGACTCTATTTGCGCAAAGCAAAAGGTGGCCGAAGAATAGCACGATTGGTAGACTCTCCAAATCTACCTGATGGTGAGTGTGTTTACCAAGTCACTGAAGAAGGCCTTCGTGATTGATGCGAGGTATCGAAACCCGGCCCGCCAAGTAATGGAGTAGCGGCACCTTGAAGATGCCTTCAAGCCAGCTTGAAGTATGAGGCATCTGATAAAACGAGTACTTGAACTCGAAGGGGAAGAAGAAGGACCCGTCATTCGTCACTCCGATGTCGCTGAACGAGAATCGAGCGATGAGGAACTGAAATCGCTATTAGAATCGCTACAACCACGTATCAGAGTATACGGTGTGGGTGGAGCTGGGTGCAATGCAGTATCTCGATTAAATGAAAGTGGAATGTTCGAAAATAGATATGTCACCGGATATGCCATCAATACTGATGCGCAAGCATTACTGATGAGTGATCTAGAACAAAAGATACTCATTGGAAGAACAGCAAGAGGCCGAGGCGCAGGGGGAGATCCCAGCAAGGGCGAGGCTGCAGCACTTGAATCTGAAAATACACTCAACAAAATAACCGAGGATACACAACTGGCAATTATTACCGCTGGTATGGGTGGTGGTTCTGGTACAGGGGCAGCAGGGCAAATAGCTCGTCTAGCCAAAGCCAAGGGCGCATTGACAATTGCAGTCGTCACTTATCCGTTCAATTCGGAAGGCAATCTAAGGCGACAAAATGCAGAATGGGGACTTGAAAGGTTGCGTGAGCACTGCGACACCATTCTTGTAATTCCAAATGAAAGATTACTTGAAATCGAAGGGGTCAAGGATCTACCGTTGGCTAGCGCTTTCCGAGTAGGAGATGAACTTCTTGTACGTTCCATTTCTGGAGTAACTGAACTACTGACCACCGATGGTATGGTCAACCTCGACTTTGAGGATCTCAAATCGGTCATCAAATCAGGTTCCGGTGTTGCAATGATCGGCTTGGGTTCAGCTTCTGGCCCTGAAAGAGCACAAAATGCAACTCTTGAAGCACTTCATTCACCATTGTTAGATCTAGATGTAACCGATGCTCGTGGTGCATTGATAAATGTGGTCGGAGGCAAGGATTTGACTTTAGGAGAGGCTGAAAAGTGTGCTCAAATCATTCAATCTAAGATAAGCAGCCATGCCAAAATAATATGGGGCGCAGCGGTTGATGATAGCCTGACAGATGAGATACGAGTGATGTTGGTATTGACAGGAGTCCGCTCAAACCAAATCCATGGCGCCGGTGAGAATCGCCAATTACGAGCAATTAGAAGCCGTAATATCGAATTTGTCAACTAGATTAATCCTTGCTGACTGCCACCAATAGGCCGAGTAAGACACTCACGGCACCTATTGCAACTGCAATTTCAACTGTAGTTAATCCTTGTTGTAAAGAAGATTCAGGAATCACGCCAGTCCAATTAGAGCCAATTGTCACGAATTCAATTTGCCCCCATTTGTCGCCTGACGATGCATCTCCGCCATTGACTGCATTGACAAATAGAGTTAGCGTGATTAATTGATTATCTTGTTGCGGAGCGACCCAAGAGAGATTCCAACTTCGTTGCTCATTACTCATATTCGTATGAGTCCAACCATTTTCTAAATACTGTGCTTCATCCTCAAATTCAACCAGTCCACCGTCAACCAATAACCGAAAACCACCTTTTCTTCCACTGTCACTTTCAGCGCGTTCGACAGATGCATTAATTGCAAAGGTGATGTTATATCTCTCAGAAGTATTGTAGGTGTCGGGGAAACCCTGCAATGTGATTTCTACTTCCGATGATTTTCCACTATGGCACAGACAACCCCTGTCTGCCATCTGGCCAACACCAGCAGGGAAGCCTTCTACTAAACTGCTCGAGAATAGTAACAATAGCACGAACACAGGGAGTACTCGCATTGCCTAAGCGAGCAAGAGTCCCTTTTTCAATGCGGATGATAGCCGATATCAGGAGGGCGTTGGTTTGAAATGGGATTGTCAGTTGCGTCAATATGAGTTGGCAGCTGATGATTGAAGAAATCCCTTCCGAGTTAGATGATGAGGACGATATAGATCCTTTTGCAGAATTGAATATCGCTGAAGAAGCCCCGGCGCGAAAGGGTGAAAATATTCTAGATTCTCTGATTGATGATGAAGATTATGGAGATAAAGATACAGCCCTCGCTGCTTTTATGGAAGATGATCCCATCGATTCAAGCGAAGAAGATGTAATCGTCTCCTTCGATGAAGAAGACGCCCCGGTTCCTACTGAAAGCACTGTCAAAAGGGACAAAGCCTCCGATGCTGAAAGGACTTACAGTCTTCTTCTTGAGACGGTATGGGTAGACGACATTCTCGACCCTTCCGAAGTGGAACTATTGGCACGTAAGCGTAAGGAGTTAGGAATTTCTTTTACTAGACACCTTGAGATGGTAAGGCGAATTATTGAGGCTTGAATATGTCACCGTCACCATTCGAGCACGGCTTAGCACTGGCTTGGTCTGACGGAGCTCTCTCGCGCAGAGGCGCACAATTACTCGAACTATTGCAAACTAGATTTGGCTTAAATGATGGTTCAAGAGCAGATATAGAGGAGATATGGCAGGAGTCGCTAGTAAACCTTAATCGACGGTCTTTTGGTGATGGCGATGAAAACCTCTCTTCTTGGCTCGAGGCATTGAAAGATACAGGTGATCTGGAAAAAGGGGCAAAAGATCTTGGCAGAACCTCGCTCGAAATCGGTCTCTCTCGATCTATTTGGAGCGAAGCATATTCGTTTGCTAAAGGTCTTGACCTCGGCGATGCTTTTGCTGCAGGTGCATGGATGGAAGAGAGTGCTGAGGCGGTTAATACTTGGCCCGAAGCACTCGACCCCCTCGCATTGATCATAGGAAAGGGCCTTTCTGAATTAGTCACACGACAACGCGGCAATCTCGAATTTTCCATTGGCACTCCGGTCATAATACTACCAGAAAGCGATAGTAAAACTCCGCCGCTTGCTTGGCTGCCAGGTTTGTTGCCAATGAAGGATGGCTGTGCTTGGGGATGGAGTGACGACCGCTTGCTTGAGGGTAATTCGCCAGAGGGAGATTTATTGATTTCAACTTCTGTCCTTCAAGCATGGGTTCGAAGATTGATTACCCAACGCATCGAAAGGGGAGATACTCCTCTTCCTGGGCTACCAAGCGATTCGACACTTATGACCTCATCTACTTCAGTAAAACATGGAGAAAAGGGTCTTAATCTTGAAATAATCGTCGATTTAGGCGAAAAGGGTTTGGTCAAACCATGGGCAGGAATCGAAGTGGCGGATGGGAGCATAAAGATTAGGCCAGCTCCTTCTGGACTAGCAGCGAGTTGGATTTCACTTCACGATGGTTTGGCCGAGTTACTGGTCAATTCGATCGAAACGTTACCGCGTCAATTGCTAACCGCAGTGAACTCCGAATTATCACCATCAGCCACAAGACTGGAAGATGGCTGGGTCGTCATCGATCTTAGTTGATGATTTCAAGAGTGAATCTCTACCTGCCAAGTTATCTCTATATCTTTGCGTAGTGAGTTCGAGACACTACAATATTTTTCATGAGACGCCTTTACCAAACGCTCAACTAATTTCTGAGGGACTGCTCCCTCAACATGATACTTCATTGCCAAACTAGTCAAATAGCGCGGCGAAGTTTCAGCTCTCTCGGCCTCAATCTCAATCCACGCACGCTTCACCTCACGTTGGGAAAGTCCACCGATTACGTCGACTATACTGCAAGCCGCAATACTCTGCAACAATAACTGAACCGGACTGGGGCCATGTTCCCAATCCATGATAATTTCATCACCAATCGCATTTTTGCAACTAATTTTAGAATCTTGAATCCACTCAACAGTATTGGCCATGAACCTCTCATAAGGAACTCAAACATCAATCCATCTATACCGGCGTGTTGATGAAGGGGTGGCAAGTGGGCGTCTCGATTAACATGTCTGGAAGCGCTGTGTCCATGCAAGACGGGAAACTAATAGTACCAAACGAACCCATCATCTACTTCATTGAAGGAGATGGAATTGGCGTCGATATCACTCCGGTGATGATGAAGGTTGTCGACGCGGCAATCGCCGGTGCCTATGGTGATAATCGCAGAATTATTTGGCGTGAAGTACTCGCTGGAGAAAAGGCATTCAACGCTACAGGAAACTGGCTTCCCGAAGAGACTCTAGCGGCTATGCGGGATGGATTAATTTCTATCAAAGGGCCTTTGACGACTCCAGTAGGTGGCGGCATCAGGTCACTGAATGTTGCATTACGTCAACAACTCGATCTCTTTGCTTGTGTCCGCCCAGTTCGTTGGTTCACGGGAACCCCAAGCCCGGTAAAGTCTCCTGGCGATGTCAACATGATTATCTTCCGTGAAAATAGTGAAGATGTTTATGCTGGAATCGAATGGGAGGCAGGTTCTCCAGAAGTAGCCAAAGTCATCAAATTCCTGCGTGAGGAAATGGGTGTCAGTAAGATTAGATTCCCTAATACCAGTGGTATTGGAATTAAGCCAATCAGTCGCGAAGGTACTGAACGCATAGTTCGTGCAGCAATCCTCTATGCAATTGAAAACAATCAGCCTAGCGTAACTATCGTCCACAAGGGTAACATCATGAAATATACCGAAGGTGGTTTCAGAGATTGGGGATATGATTTAGCCAAGAGAGAGTTTGCTGCTGAGGAAATAGATGGCGGACCGTGGTGTTCTTTGACCAATCCAAATAATGGTGAGCAAATAATCATCAAGGACGTAATCGCAGATGCAATGTTACAACAGATTCTGACCCGTCCAAAAGAGTATGGAGTTCTTACTACAATGAATCTCAATGGCGATTACATCTCAGATGCCTTGGCTGCCCAAGTTGGCGGTATAGGCATTGCACCAGGTGCTAATATCAATTACGATACTGGAATTTCAATATTTGAAGCAACCCATGGAACCGCACCGAAATATGCTGGCCAAAACAAGGTTAACCCTGGTTCATTAATTCTCTCTGCTGAGATGATGCTACGTCATATGGGTTGGATCGAAGCAGCTGATTTGATTATCTCTGGCATGGAAGGAGCAATTTCGGCAAAGACCGTCACCTATGACTTTGAAAGATTAATGCCTGATGCAATTCTTCTTTCTTGTTCGGAATTCGGCGATGCTTTAATCGATAATATGTCTTGATTTTTGTTCACAGTAAGGAACAATCAGCCTTTATTTATCGACGATAAAACACACTTGTGATCAACGTGCCAACCATGCTTGCAATGTTCGACTATTCTTGACTATTCCAAAGCCTAGTTTTTCTTCAATCGCTCTTGCAACAAGATTGAAATCACCATCTTTAGTTGCTACTAACAAACATCCAATATCATCGACGGAACGCTCGGTAAGAACGCTTGCTAAGTGCATTATTTTGATATCATTACTCTCTGGATATACATCATTGCCATCTATCTCAGTACGAATTGGTTCTCCTCTCGACCTTTTCATAATGGTCAATTCCTCATATATCTCCAAATGGTCACGTAGGAAATCGTTCAAAGTCTCTGCTAAAACCTCATCTTCGACTTCATCTTCCAAATTTAGGTCCATCGGTCGCCAAGTAGTAAAATCATCAATGATAGAATTGCACAAATCCTGAATTAATTCGTCAGTTATCTCTTCATCTAAACGCTCTTTCTTTACGAGATTATTTTCAAACAGAGCCCTTACACGAGATAAATCTTTACAGAAATCCTTTAACTCATTCTGTACAATCTTTGGCATCCATAAGTAAATCGCATCATCTTCTGCCCGTCTTAGGAGGATACGATGAAATCTTCCCTGGCCTGAAATATCTAATCTATACTCGGAATAAAGATCTAGATGCTCATTCATCCGGTCTCGTAGTTCATCGATTAGAATATTCGTATCGACGATGACCAATGGGCTTAGTGAAAGTTTCCTCAGGTATGCTCTTTTGCGTAAGGGTATAGCGCGATTGTTTAGAGAGTAAAGGCTCTTTTCAGCATCGGCTAGGCGCCTGACGTCCAACAATGAAAACTTACCACTACTTTGAGCCCGTTCTAAATACATCAAACCATCAAATGGCTCGATTTTACCAGCATCTTGGGCGATTTCATAAACTTCTTCCATCGACACAGGGGCAAGTTGCATCGCTTGATTATACCGCTTCTCGAAATTATATTTTGTACGTCGACGGTGCTTGAGTAATATATTTACAGCCGCCTTCACCCTTCCACAGAATGGTTCAGAGGGTAACTTTCTTGGATGCATCATTGGATAATTACGCAACATGTCAAGATCGTCTTCAGCGTAGAATGTTCTTTCAACATCCTTCTCCTCCTCTTCATCCCAGACCATTTTAGTAGATTTAACAAAGGACTTTAGCAACCTTGTGGCTTCTTGGGTCTCACCTTTGTTGGCCTTATCAGAAACCCTGAGATATAATTGAAACCGCTTGGTAAGCGCAGCATTTAGTGCCGCCTCTTCCTCGAATAAATTGACTGCTTCGGTCCATTCCCCGGCATGGGCATAATGAATCAAGGCTTTTCTGTGAAGTATTATCTTATGCTCGTAATCGAATTCAGAGTCATCACCAGCCTTGTGGTAATCCCTTGCAGCATTGAGTTCCTCCTTTCTTTTCGCATGTAAAGCCGCACGTGAAAGTGTATGCCAAGGTGAAAGTGGATCATTGCGTTGGAACCAAGAGACAAGATTTGGCAAACCAAGGTCATGCTCCATAACCAGATGTTTGACTGTGTGCATCATTACCATCGGTGTAACTTCAGCAGCTAGAAGGTCATCGAGGGTATCACTGACTGAACCATTCTTTGTTGATTGTAAGAGAGTAGTAACGCGATTTAGATGTAGAGTTCCCATCACAGCATTGAATAATTTTCGCTCCAAAATACTGAAATCAGCTTTCTCTACACTGACGCTAAGTGCATCTAACTCTTTGTTTTCGGCAAGACCGTCACCGCCACTGCGCAAGGCCTGCCGGCATTTATTAAATGATAAAATACCATTTTTATCAAGACGATTTACAATGGTTGTATCATCGACAGAAGCACCATCCATCAATAGCAACAATGCTTGTGCAGCATCACTGAAAGATTCTGGTGCTTCACAATCCAATATTACCGTTTGAGCAAGTTGATGAGCATTCTTCAGTGTTTCGAATTCAACTTTAACCGTCTTGGCAGAAAGTAGATGATAGACTAGCATCACCTCAAATGGTGATTGGAGTATGGACGACTCATCTTCTAACACCAAGGCCGCCAATCCCTCTAATTCACAACCCTCTGTCAATATTGTAATTGCAGCACTTTTCATAGCTGGTCCGAATATATGATTTTCATGCTGTGCTTTAGCGACAGCAGTAAGTCTCATCGAAGCAGGTAGTTCATCATCAACAATGACATATGAGATCGAGATTTGGTCGAGAGAATCTAATTGCTCAGCAAACCAATCAAAACCATCGTCTCCTAGTTTTTTAATCAAACTTAGTAGTGATTGCGTATCGGAATCAGCCTCGATTTTCAAAGAGGTGAGAACTTCGATAGCTTCTTTCTTTGAGCCCTCGGAAACCAAAGCTGAAAGGCGCCACCACTGCAACTTTTCTTTAACACTAGAATCTGTGATACAAGCGATACCTTCGGCAAGTTTCTGTGATGATTCTTCAGCAGCCTGCTCTGGAGCAAGAGACCATGCCTTACTGACTATCTCCCTAGACAAATGATCCTCATCGGTTAGGGAAACCGCATCGTGCCAATTCATCACTAAGCCGTTCATTAGTTCCGAATACAGCGAAAAACGAGCAGAAAGTAGTTTATCTTCTTTCGCTAAAACCTTCAGCAAACCACTAACCTCTCTTTTCTGATGAAGGCCAATTAATACCGAGATAACAACAGCTTGACCCTTGAGTTCAGCAAGCCCCCTTACGTCTTTTACCGACCTATCGCCTTCCAATTGTGAAATCAGACGTCGCATAGATACTTGATTGGCTGGGGTGCTAATCAACGGACTCAATGTAGTCATAGCCTGCGCCATCTGTGTCGAATCCGAAGGATTTATCCAAGCATGGCTCAGATCAATAACTATTTCTTTCCTCTGCTCCTTTTCAGCAACTGGAAATGCTGCGAATTGAGCAAGTATAGGACATGCTTCAGCCATGGTTTGCCACACAGAGTGGACGCCATTATTCAGACAAGATTCTCGTAAGTTATCGATATCCGTATCGTTAGAATCATCCCAGGAATCTTTCTCTAGCGTTTTGCGCAACAACAAGGCCGCCAGACGATAAGCATCGGGTAAGGTTGAATCAAGAAGTATTTCTTCCACTGTAGGTAAAAGGTCCATCGGCCCACTCGAAGTCGAACGTTGTCTACGTCGACCTCGCATCGAACGAGTACGGACATTTGGAGTAGAATCCTCGTCATCGGGGGGCGTTAGCTCATTTAAGGCCACAACCAGCATTGCTTTCCAGGGTTTATTGAGCATTGCCCATTCGGGAATCTTAGTCACAATTCGTTGGCGTGTCGTAATAGGGACCTCTTTCTTGAAGCCCGTTTTGAGGCATGCCGCTAAATGTGACTGCTGCAGTGATTCACCCCTGCTCACGGCGCCTATATTGCCACCTTTGAAGGCACCGGCTGGCACTGGTCGTAGTAACAACCATCAGCGAGACAGCGTTCGCGGTTTGTGGACAGTGCTCGTACCATCGCTTTGCTCATCCACCCATTGCTTGCGCTCACCCTCATCTTTTGGATGATAAAGCAATATGGATGGAAGAGACAAAGCCGTGAATTGAAGGGTGAGGAAAGACTTGCCCATCGTAAAAAACACGAACGTATCGGGGAGATTGTCGTCTGGTCAGCAATCGTAGTTGCTAGTATGGGGTTTGTCGGAAGAATGATTGCTGGTTGGGTCACAAGTCGAGATATTACTTCTGAATTAATGCCGGAGAGCCTACATGGTTGGACCGGACCTCTCGGCGTTATTCTACTGTGGATTATGGCCCGCTGGGGGCGCTCTGCGCGTGATCTAAGAGAGGCCGGAGAGAAGTTTCACGTGCCTAAAAGCAAACATAGCCGTGCTGCAGACTTAATCATTTCACTGATGGCAATTCACGCATTCTTAGGATTCCTCTATATCTTCTCGGTCCTTTGATGAGCGAGATAACCATTTTGGAGACCACCAATTCGCCTTGCCCATCAAACGCATTGTGGCAGGCACAATCAGTGCTCTGACAATTGTCGCATCAATCAATATCGCTAGGGCCAGACCCAATCCTATTTGCTTGATTATAACTACACTGGCTAAGCCAAACGAACCGAAAACAACTACCATTATTGCAGCAGCTCCCGTGATTAGCATGCCGGTTTTCTGCAGCCCCTTAGCAACAGCGACCTCATTATCACCGGTTCTTTCCCATTCTTCATGAATACGGGAAAGCATCAGTACCTCATAATCCATCGACAGTCCAAACACGATACAAAACATGATAACAGGATTTGTAGAATCGATTGGTTGTGGAGTGAAATTAAGGAATTCAGCGCCATTGCCATCCTGAAAGACCCAGACCAACATTCCAAACGATGCAGATATCGATAGGATATTCATCGCTACTGCCTTGATTGGTATCACAATACTACGCACTTGAATAAAGACCAATATCAAAGTCGAAGAAAGAATGAATATCAGTGCACCAGGTAAATCCTCAGCAATGCTGTTTACTACATCCAAATTGTAAGCAGCAAAGCCACCGATGAGAACCTGAACTCCGTTATTTTGTTCAAAAGACTGCCGATTCTCGCGTAGGCCTTCGACGTAATCACGACTTATGACACTGTTTTGCGGCCCTTCAAGATTGACAACAAGATATGTTGTTTGTTCGGAATAGAATGAATCCCTCAACGCCTCGCGTTGACTACTCATTGTTCCAGGAAGATTTTCTACTTGCCAAAATTGTACAACCTCATCAGCACTCATATCGACAGATGGTAAAGAGAGACCAATAACACTCATAACGTGGTCATCGGCCATTATTTCCATGGCATAAGCATGGTTGGCACGAAGGTTCTGTTCACTGAGAGGATCGCTACCATCAATCACCATCAATATTTGGTTACTTACCATTTCGGGCCACAACTCCTCTTGGGTTTCTAGGCCGACTCTCGATTCATCTCCGGGCGGTAACGCTTGCCAACTAGAGAGACTGAATTCAGCCCTGAGGAAAGGCGCACCTGCTGCTAAAAGGATAACCAATAGCGGAATCAATACAGCCCATGGTCTCTTCATGACGACGGTTGCAATATTTGCCCACATGCCTTCGCCATCAGATTTGCTTTTCAGAGAGAATGGCACCTTCCAATTGTTGACCCTATGGCCCAACAGTGCCAAAATAGCGGGTAATACCAAGACCGAATAAATCATAGCAATAGTCACAGCCATGGTCCCACCGAGGCCTAGGCTAGGCATCCCTGAAGCACTAAAGAACAGCAAGCCCATGAGACCAATTGCTACAGTAAGCCCACTGTAAAATACTGCTTTACCGGCGGTTGCTGTAGTGATTGCTACAGCGGTTCGAACGTCGCGATCATTCTCTAACTCCTCGCGGAAACGATAGATCATGAATAAGGAATAATCAATTGAAACACCGATGCCAATCAAGGATATGATATTGATAGAATATTGAGTTACATCAGTGATATTAGAAATCCAGATTATCATACCAACTGAAGCTGCAACGGTGAAAGCCCCTACGGTTAATGGTAGTAAAGCGGCAACAACCGATCCGAAAACCAGCATTAATATCAGAAGAGAAAGTGGCGCTGAGATCAATTCTGCTTTGGTAAGATCATCTTGTAATCGTTCGTCGAATGACCAGGCAACAGCTAATCCTGAAGTGCGCCAAAGAGTAAAACCATCCTCGATTACAATAGTGTCATAGATATCTGCCATTCGAGTTTTTCCATCTTTTAAATTTCCAGGGACCTCTACCAATACTCGTACATAATGACCATCAGGGCTAACTCTATCCGAACGATTGTATTCATCTATATCCCATGGCATTGAAACCGAGATGTCTTCAGCATTGAGCAGGATTGCTACTGAAGCGTTGACTGCAGACATGTATGCCGAATCATTCCACATTAAAGTGGGATGATAGATTAGAACTGTGAACTCTTGCGTAGCCTCTCCGTCATCATCTCCAACCCAAACAGTTTGATCTAATCGCCTAACCGCATCAATAGACTCAACGCTCTCACTACCGTATGACTCCATCCATTCTGGACCCATAACGGCTAACGAAGACAAACCTATGCAGAGTAGAAAGCCGATGGTTACGAAGGCTTTAGCGTGGTCGTTTGCTGCAAGTCCAATTCGGTAAAACCGACGATTAACAAGCCTGGCAAGGTCCTCATCCTGACTCATGTTACGCGGCTCCTTGGTACCATTTATGATATTATCTCAACTTAGATTATCTTAGAGTAGCAGAGTATTTTCACGGTCGTGCCAAAGTGTCAGCCAATGCTCCAAATTTCGGCTAATATCTTCAAGTGTCACCACACGAGAAGTTAGTTCACCATCATCAGCCAAAGGTTGTATCCTGCAGCCACAGGCGTTCTTATGCCCACCACCCGTTCTGTCGAGGAATGTTGCCATTTTAGACAGGTCAAAACGATTCGGAGTTTTGAGAAAACTATTGGCATAAAATGAAGCGGACAATGGCGGATTGGAATGATCGCTGATATCACCACCATCTTGCCCATGAATAATACAACAAGCATCTACCGTATTGCCTGCGATTGCTGTCACTAGGTATCCCGATGGCATTACCTTGGAATTCTCTAATCGGCAGATTGCTAACCTGTCTACAATTGTTGTATGTGTATCAATATACTCAGACTCTCTCTCTCTTTTCTGAGCAATTATTGCTACTTTGGGGCCAAATAATCGTACCAATTCCGCTTCATCCGCACCCGATGCAATCGCATCACAAACCTCTTGCAAAAACTCAGGATCTTTGATATTGAGCGTGCGTGCTAATTGCAATATAAACGGGTCTGAGATGAAGAGGTCGAGATCAATATCGCCACTATCATGAGCATCGACAATTATCATTAGTTCTTTCATATGAGAAAGATCAACAGAATCTTTGAATAAATCATAGGCTGCTCTTGCTGCAGATGGAGTTGGACACCAATGATAAATCCCGCCATTATCAATGAAGGTATTTTTGTCGGGTTCAGAGGGGCGGTTGGTATCATGGTGGTCAATGTATAATCCGCATTTTGCATTGAACGGTAAATCACAAATCGCCGTAAATCTATCAATTTGGTCATCCATGAGCCCTAAACCCATTTGTGCTGCACGAGTAAAGGTTATTTTTAATTCAGGTTTAACTTGTTTGAGAATCGCTGCAGCAAATACGCCATCTAAATCAGCATCTGTGATGAGTTTAGTGATATCACTCAATGGCATAATTTATCTTCGGGAAGATTTCAGCAATGAAGCATTCGGTTACAACTGGGCCTGAATAAAGACCTGTTAGTAGTTCTATTGATGGGCATCTATTAGAAGAGTAGTAATCGCAAGGGCAGACTATGGAGACTTCTTGTGGAGTGGTGCTGGTCAATTTTGACTCCGTGCTCTTACTTCAATATCCCCAAGGACATTGGGATTTACCTAAGGGACACGTCGAGCCCAATGATTCCGATAAAAGGGCCACTGCTAGGAGAGAACTCAAGGAAGAAACCGGCATAGATGGTATAGTTTTCATTAATGGTTTTGAACATCGCACCACTTATTCATTTCATCATAAGGGCAAATTAATTGAAAAAGAAGTATGGTGGTACCTCGCCGAAACCGAGGATATTAAAATCGAATTAAGCCATGAACATCAACAGTATCTCTGGCTCGATTGGGATCGTGCTATCGAACAAGTAACACATGATGAAGCCCGAAAAGTTCTCAACGCTGCAAGAAGCCATGTCAATGGTTGATCACAATTTTTCTACCACATCATCATGTTCGTCTTGAATCCGAATCATTTCTGTGCGGTCGCCCCTTCGTTCTCCAATTGGTTTCCAAAGCGTTTCATCTTCCCCAAGTCGCAGTGAAACCCATCTTCCTAAGATGAATAACCAGTCAGATAAGCGATTGATATATTGTAGAGATAGTGGCCTTATTCCTTCCGAAATAGCTACCATTCTCCGTTCTAATCTTCGACATACTGTTCGTGCTAGATTGGTAACAGCCACTAGCGGACTTCCTGCAGGCAGAATAAAACTGGTCAATTCAGATAGGCTTTCGTTCCAAGCATCCATTTCCGAAATTAAACGGTCAGAACATTCTTGATCGACTAAAGTCATATATTCAGGAATTTTCTCTATCGGACAAGCCAATTCTGCACCTAGGTCGAATAATTCGTGTTGTAAGCGGGCAATTGCAGCGCAAACCACCGAACGAACTCTACGAACCGTTGGCTTACTTCCACCATCATCAGCTGTTTCATCAAGACGATTTGCTTCCATTACGATGATTCCCATCCATGAATTCAATTCATCACAAGTGCCAACTATCTCTATTCTAGAATCGGACTTCTCAACACGCGAGCCATCGACCAAGGATGTTTTTCCACTATCACCGCCTCCGGTGTGAACTCGATTTATTCTAACCATCATTATCCCTCAAGCTTCGATCAGAGGTCTACGCTCTGTCGTACTCAAGCCCAATGGATACCACCATTCAATGTCTTCCTCTCCTTGACACCAGGAATACATCACCAATTCACCATCGACAACACCATGCCATTCAACATGGCCAGGGTCGAGTATGGAAACACACGCGCCTAACAATTGTATTTGGTTACCGATCTCTTGCCATTCATGCACTATTCTGCCAAGAAAATCAGTCATTTCAGTAATATGTGGGTGTCCAATAGGCAATACACGTAATAATTCTTCGATCTCTCCGGTAATACTCACTGCTTGGTCGTGAACCGCCTGCATCCCTGCTAGGAGACGAGAAATAAGTGGTAATTCTTCTCTTGCTTCTTCTATTGAAACGATCCGTGAATCCGAAGAGATATTCTTCAAAGAAGTTCTATCTATCAATTCATCTGGAGTCATTGGTTGGCCAGTAAGCGGTACGTCCTCGGCTTCGTCATCCACGCTTATCCCTATTCATGGAAGGACTTCAAGCCTGCGGTAGAGTTCTATCCTCAATAGCGATTTTTCCTTTGAGGTCAATTGGCGCGTTGGTTTCAGAAAGCCGCTTAGTGACTTTTACAGCGATTGAGGCTGAAAAGGCTAGCCAAAAAATTATTTCTACTGAGATTAATATCCAAGCAAATGGCCCGAATTCGGCAACCAACATATGAGAATCATAGGGAGCCCCATACATACCGAAATGTGCGGCTTGTGAAAGCAGATTTGCACAGAACCATATTACAATTGCATACCACCCAATCGTGGCACCACTCCAATCTAGCGCCCTTTCTTCACCGTTGGTTGGCTTATCATCATCGGACATGCTTACGCTAGAAATGTGTTGAGTAAAATGGGACACCCTTTCATGATTACGCTCGTTTTCATTCATCAATCCGTAATCATCATTGGAGGGTTATAAGACTCACGGACCTGCGAGTCATAAAAAACGCGGTTTCGAAATGGTTAATTTTCCGGAAGCAAAGATTTCAACGCTTGTTCGATGGCTTCAATCCATTCGCTTGCTACCGCTTCAACCCCGCCACTCTCTGCAGCCCTTGTTTGCCATTCATCAGCCTTCGAATCATTGCCTAAGTGTCGATTAATCTTCTCTAGTGCTATCCATGCCATTGGATTCAAGTGTTCTTCTTCGAGATCCCAAGCACGCTCAAAGCACCAGATAGCCCCGTGCTCACCTTCGATTAATCCACGTTGTAGTGCTTGAATGCCGGCTTGTGACCAAGCTAATGGTAAACGACCAATCAATAATCCTCTAAACACCAGCCATACCTGGCCTCCTATTAGTAAAACTGCGGTTAAGAACGCCGCAAAGTGCTCGAAAGTACTTAGATTCGGCCAGTCCTCAGCCATCAGACCAATAGATCCTGCACAGAATAGTGCACCCGAAAAGGGTGCTACTAACACTTCTCTACGAGTAATCATCATGTTGTGAATCCCCTTTAGAGTACCGATGCCACCTAGTATAATCAATAAAACAAGATGCGAAAGAACTGCAACCTCGCGAGGAGCAGTTTCAGCGAGCATAAAGAGAGCAAAGACACCAATCATCAGCCATCCCATCCTACGCGCTGGCCCTGGGAAGGGTTGTTGGCGGCTCATGACTAGCAAGCTCAAGCCAACAGCAGCTTCGAGAAGAATGAACGGCCAGTTGTCCACACCCTTGGGCTGAAGCCCTTGTTCTTGATATTTGTCAAGGGCGATGGTAAGAGGAACCCCTATCTATTTCGTATGCACGATACAGTTGTTCGATCAAAACAAGTGTGGCTAATTCATGCGGCAAAGTCATTATCGAAAGCGATATTTTGTCATGTTCGGATGTCACGGGAAAGCCATCCGCAGGCCCAATAGCGAGGTGGATGTCGTCCCGTTCAAGTGTCCACTGCCGAAACCTACTAGCCAATTCCATACTACTGATCATTTTCCCTCCTTCATCGAGTAGAATCGCTTCAGCAGGAATCGCTGCCAAATATGCTTCTGGGGAGGTTTTGTCAGAGTGTTCTTTGAGAGTAACCTTTGCCTTGAGACGCTCGAGATATCCTTGGATGGCGGCATTGAGATTACGGTCGGATGCTTTTCCATGACAATGAACGACGATTCTGCCCATGAATGGCCCAGGGGCTCTTGCCTCAAGGTTATTGAGGGTCAACCATGAGCAGAGAACATGGGATGGCTACCTTTTGGTAAAAAAATAAAGGTCCCGGATGTGATTCTCAAAGATACTCGTAGTTGGCTAAACGAGTTGCGAGAGGTTTGTGAAAGACACCACGATCAGCCAGAGGCAGCTAGGATTAGAATCAGAGAATTGAAAATGAATTGGTCAGATGCTATTTCTAAAACCGAGATGGATGAAGTTCTTTTCCAGGGGCTTGTATTGAGGGCCAATAAATTACTTCGTTCCGACGATCCAGGTTTCATGATACTATTGGACGATATCGAGTTTTGGAAACCCGGTTGGCGCCCTTGAATAAAAATGCTCAGACTCTTCAAGTAGGTGCCTCTGGGGGTGCCCATGCAGACACTTCCAGAACTGTATATGTTGAACTCATGTCCATTCTGTTGGAAGGTAAGAGGAATGCTCGATATCCTCAACATAGAACATAAAAAAATACCTGTTAATCCAATGAAAGCGAAGAAAACCCTGCCGAGTGCACCTGAGTGGACCAAGTCGCCAGTCTGGCGAGAAACAGACGGGGAAATAATCGTGGACTCGACACCGATAATGCAATTTATCGATCAAAAATACAACGATGGCGCCCTGTGGAATACAACTGATGAGGCTCGTCGTGACCACTGGCTAGAATGGTTGGACAGCAAGATGTCAAAAGCGACAATACCCATACTATATGGATCACTTTTTAGTGCACTTCGTACTACTCGCCGAGTAGCAAAAATGGAAAAGTTCGGCTTCTTCTCTCGACAGATTTACGCTTGGGCCGGCTTCCCAATAATGTGGGGTTTCATCGCTCGAAAGCGGGTCAAAAAAGATGGCCGTAAACCGAAGCAATTGTGGCACGACCTCCTCGATGAATTTATTGGCGCTTTCAACGATGGGCAATTCTTTGGTGGCGAATCTCCAGACATGATTGATTTGGTAGCCTTTGGCTATGTCTCATCGATTGAACCATATCCTCAATTCTCCCAAGTTACTGATCACAAAGCGGGAATGACTTGGTTCAAGGCTATGAAAGAGGCTAGCAAGGCGTGAGGCCAATGCAAACTATTAGCGGACCTTTTGAAATTGAATTTCTCAGCATTCCTGCTGGCAAAGTTTGTATTGGAACCGATAAAGGCGGTTGGGTTCATGCCTCTGAACGACCTCGGCATGAGGTTGTTCTCCCAGGGTTTCTAATTATGAAAAACCCGCTGAGTACGGCTGATGCTGCTAGAATAATGGGTGAGAACATACCCGATGTTGACCTTCCTCTCGATTTGATAGATAGTGAAATTATCGCTGAACTTTGCCGCCGAGTTGCAATCGAAGCAGACGGTGAACCCCGTCCGCCAAGTCAAGCAGAATGGCAACGCGCACAAGATGTCGCAGGTTTGAACCTCCCGTGTGATATGACCGAGGTTCTCGCAGATTATCCCAGCGCAAATCATCGCGGTGCACCATTGGATGGAAGGCCTCGAATCGATAATGAAAATAGTGTGACAATCGGTCAAAGAGTAGCGTATTCATGCCATCCGAAAAAGGCGGATGTAGTGATGAGATGTGTTTCACCAATCGACAGACCACTAACCAATGTAGTATTCAGGATGTCAATTAGTCCACAACGGACAGGACCGGCAGTCACGGTCCCAGAACATGGAGACTTTACAGCGAGTATTCGTAGTGAATTATTGTGGATATTTTTGATAGGAATTATCCCTAGTTTCACAATACCTCTACTCAGGGGCTTTTCGGAATATGCTTTAGATGGATGGGTAAACCTTCTCTTTGGCGGACTCTGTATCGGTTTCGTAAGCGGTGCTTTTTGGCGGCCCAGAAGGCCTACTTTTTATCAGGATGGAGATGGAAATATAATCACACGTCCTCGAAGTTCTCCCAATAAGACTCTTGACGAATAGCATCCAAGGCGCATATTGCTGACATGTTTACGATATGGCGAACACCATCACTTCTAGCGACCAATTGAACCGGCTTGGCCATCCCTTCTAGAATCGGACCGATCATTTCAGCCTCTCCTAAGTGTTCCAATAATTTGTAAGCGATATTCGCAGAGGCGAGATTCGGACATATCAGTACATTTGCAGAACCGGAAAATGACATGAATGGATATTCTTTCTGAACGTCTCCTGACAGTGCAGTATCAGCCTGCATCGGACCATCGATTACCAACTCAGGATCCAATGCCCTTGCGATATCTATCGAATCTTCAATTCTTTCACTGCGTTGGGCGCGATTACTACCAAAATCGGAAAACGATAGCATTGCAACTTTTGCCTTTACGCCGAACCTCTTAGCAACTTTCGCAACTTGTACTGCTATATCGGCCAATGTTTCACTATCAGGATATACGTTAACAGTCGCATCACCCAAAAAGATCAACTTACCTTTGATGACCATCATATAGCAACCAATGATATTCTGACCTGCGACACGCGGCCCAATTAATTCGATACATGGGCGTAAAACATCCCCATAATTCCGGCTGACGCCTCCCACGAAACCGTCAGCATCACCAGCATCGACCATCTGTGCAGCAAAATAAGGCCGACTCTTGAGTAAACGCTGTGCGTCTACAATAGTCATCCCCTTTCGCTTACGTTTTTCGAATAATTGTTCAGCATATACTCCTTTACGACGCGGGTCGTCACGTGGATTGAAGACTTCGTATGGAAATGAGATACCGAGATGTTCCATGGTTTCTTCAATCACTTTATTATTACCCAATAGAATCGGCTTACAAATACCTTGTTCGACAAGCTGAGCAGCAGCGCGTATCACCTTTTCATTATCTCCTTCAGGGAATACGATTCTCTTTCCCTTATTCTTTACCTGATTGAAAACCCCTCGCATCACCGAATATGACATACCCAATCGTGCTTCTAATTCCTCTTGGTAAGCCTGCTTATCAAATTCTTCAGCCGAAACTCTCGCCACTCCTTCAGCGACCGCTGCTTCGGCGACCGCAGCAGCTTCCCAAATCAAGACCCTGCGGTCGAAGGGTTTCGGAATGATATATTCCGCTCCAAATTGTAAATCATTTTCACCATAAGCTTGTGAGATGTAATCTGGCACCGGTTCTTTTGCTAAATCGGCGAGTGCCCGTGTTGCAGCCATTTTCATTCCAGGTGTGATATCACTTGCGCGTACATCGAGAGCGCCTCTGAATATGTAGGGGAAACCCAGAACATTGTTTACTTGGTTCGGATAATCAGAACGACCTGTTGCCATTATCGCATCGCTTCTAACCGCAGCAACATCATCTGGCATTATTTCAGGGAATGGATTGGCTAGTGCAAAGATAATCGGATTCTCAGCCATCGATGCCACCATTTCAGAACTAACAACTCCCCCTTTGGATAGACCAAGAAGAACATCTGCACCGTTTAGCGCATCACCCAGAGTCCCCTCTAAAACATCCTGTGCAAAATTGGCTTTGTATTGATTTATCTCACCCTTTTCAAGCCGCGAATTAGTGATTATTCCATTCGAATCACACATGGTGATATTTTTTAGTTTTACTCCTAGAGCAACGTAATGATTTGCACAAGCTATCGCACTTGCACCAGCGCCTGCAACTACAACTTTCACAGAATCCAAAGACTTCCCTTGAATCTCAACCGCATTTAGGAGGGCAGCACCTGAGATTATCGCAGTACCGTGTTGGTCGTCATGCATGACGGGTATATCGGTCCGCTCAGCGATTTTGCGTTCAATCTCAAAACATTCAGGCGCCTTTATGTCTTCAAGATTTATTCCCCCAAATGTCGATGCTATATTCACGACGGTGTCGACAAAAATATCAGGATCCTCTACATCGATTTCGATATCAAATACATCGATATCAGCGAAGGTTTTGAGCAGTAAACCCTTTCCTTCCATTACTGGTTTACTAGCCAGTGCTCCAATATTCCCCAAACCGAGAACAGCTGTTCCGTTGGATATAACCGCCACTAAGTTTCCCTTTGCAGTATATCGATACGCATCATCGGGTCGCTTTTGAATTTCCAAGCATGGATAAGCGACTCCGGGCGAATATGCTAGAGACAATTCATACGCTGTCGAGTGTGGTTTTGTTGGGACTACCTGAATCTTGCCTCTTGGTTTGACTTCATGATATTCCAAGGCCGCGATTCGCAAGGCTTTCTCGCTTTTATCGGGCTTCATGCTTCAACTCGCTTGCACTCGGGGTTTGACCTTTGTTACTCCATTCTCATTCAGGTGTTGTTTGTGTAGGTAAATTACTCGTTTCGACTTGCGATTGATTGATGGTCTCCTAGGGATTGGAACGCCTCATGGGAAGAACTCGTGTCGTTGCTACTATTGGACCAGCCAGTGATTCAGATGAAATTATCAGAGCGTTGGTTGCGGGTGGGCTAGACGTTGCTCGATTGAATTACTCGCACGGCGATCATGCTGGGAAAGAAGAAACCTATCAACGTCTAAGGCGAATCGAAGCAGAATCTGGAAGACCTCTAGGAATACTTGCAGATTTACCTGGGCCTAAACTGAGATTGGGTCGCTTCGAGGGGCACGTTGATCTGGTCAGTGGTGAGGAGATAGATTTGGTTTGTGGCCGTGATGAAGGTTTGGATAACGGCCTTCCAGTAGCATGGGGTGGACTTTCTGCCGACCTTAGAGTAGACGACCCTATTCTTCTAGCAGATGGATTGGTCCGTCTACGGGTCATTAGCACCCCCAACACTCCTAATTCGAGAGTCACTTGTGTGATTGAAGATGGTGGGAAAATGACACAACGTAAAGGGATTAACGTACCGAGTACAATGGTTGATCTACCAGCAGTTGGCCCTTACGATAAGGAATGTTTAGCCCATGCTTTATCCTTAGGTGTCGACTTTGTTGCAGTGTCTTATGTGCGCACACCTGAAGACCTAATCCCTGCTAAAGAAATGATTGAAGAAGCAGGAGTTCATACTTGGATAATTGCTAAAATAGAACATCCTTCGGCTTTGAAACATCTTGTTGAAATTGTTGATATGGCCGATGTAGTGATGGTTGCAAGAGGAGATCTTGGCGTTGAAATCCCCATGGAGCAAGTCCCTGCGGCCCAAGAAAAAATCGTACTCACTTGCTTGGAACGCGGAAAACCAGTAATCGTCGCTACGCAAATGCTTGAATCTATGGTTGAAAACCCACGTCCAACTAGAGCTGAGGTAAGTGATGTTGCTACTGCCATTAGGCAAGGAGCAAGCGGAATCATGCTCAGCGGGGAAACCGCTGGCGGCGATCATCCAATCGCTGCTTTGCAAACTATGGTAAAAATTGCAACAGCGGTCGACGAAGCCGTCTCCGAACTCCCCCCCCCACCAGCATTAGCCACCTACAAAAGCACTAGAGCAGTAGCAGGTGCTGCCGTTCAATTGGCTAGAGATATAAACGCTGACCACATTATCGTTGCAACCGAGCGCGGTAATGCTGCGAAATTGATATCTGCTTACCGTCCTGATATGCCGGTCACGGCAATGACAGACCGCATTAGGGCGGCAAGACGCACCACGATTCTTCCTGGAGTACACGGAATTGTCGTCGAGCAAAAACCAAGATCACGAGATACGATCGCATCGGCAACAGCGGCGTTATTTGCAGATGGTAGATTGAATTCCGGTGATATCATCATTTCAGTCTCAGGTTCCCCAGAAGCGATTACTGGACGCACGAGTTCGATTAGAATGCTACAGATTGGCGATGAAGGTGTTCTCAACGACCTTTGATCAATGATACGATGCAACTGGTTGACAAAAGAACACGGCCTTCAAATATGATTGGTCTCCGCTGCTGGGTTATGAAACCCGTCCCTAGGGCGTCTAGTCCTTCCTCGAAGCCGACTAAAGCGGTCTCAATTTGTGCCCTGATGTTATTATCATCATTGGTACCAATTCTAATATCACCTGCTTCGGCATCGCATTCTACAAATGTTGTAGATTGGCCAGAAAGTGGCTACAACGACACTGGTTGGGTACAGTTGGATGCTATTGGTGCCGGTGCTTCCATCGGCCAAGGTGGTTCAATCGAATGGACAATGGACTTTGTAGCAGGGGCAGATCTTTCCAATCTGACTATGGAAATACGCGTTGATGGCGCAAATGGCCTCTCTATCGATGAACCACTAATCTATTCAGACGATAACGGCCAAGCTCTTTTTGATTGGACAGGCCAAGGAACTTTAGGGCAAAGCAATTCTTTCAATGGAGCAAATCCACATACGGGCAGACTCAATCCCGATTATGATAATGGCGCGAATTGGAACATACCAGCAGGCTCAGTGATTACCGACTTAGTATTCGAAGCCCTTGCACCAGCAGACCCAGCAGTATCTCTGCAACCTATCGATATCGAATTTACAGACTCCCTTATCCACCCGGCAGACGGAAGATTGATACTTTGTTTCGATGAGGTTCTCGTCACTTTAGATGCTAATTCTAATCCACCTATCATCGACGTTATGGAATTTAGTAATGTTGGAAAGATCCTTGACTTGGAATTAGATATCGCTGGTGATCGCATCCTCGTTGTTACAAGAGATGATGGAATCCATGCCATATCAGCTTCGACTTCCTCAGCTTTGAATATTCTACCCGCTCCACCAACTCCTGGTGATGTTATGACTCAGGTATATGCAGATGCAAATGGTAACATTTGGGGATTTAGTCCACAAGGCGTTCACACACTTGATAACGCACAGTCAGGCTGGATTCTAGAACAGACAAGTGGTAGCCCGAATTGGCCATATGGTTTGCCAACGGGCGTTTTTGAGGACGCAGGAGTCCTTTACGTCCCCCTATGGAGTTATTTCGTGGATGATATGGCATTTTCTGCAGCAGGTGTAGCAAGATGGGATATCGGGACCAATTCTCCACTGAGTTCTTGGTCGACTGCTAATGATTTACACAGCGATCAAATCACAGATATCATCCGTGTTGGAAATCAATTATTTTTCGCTAGTAAAGATGCAGGAATTGGACGATATGATGCCCCTGGAGATTTCTGGAAAGCTCCTTGGGATGCAAGTAACTGGTTGCTCGATAATACGGTAGCAGGTTTGGAAGTTGACGGTGATGAACTATTCATCTTAGGTAATGAAAATGTTCAGATCTATTCTGTAAGTACGGGTTCATTCTCAACATCGATATCATTGACATCACTTACGCTTGGTGGCGAAGGACGCAATAATATCGTTTGGCCATCCGGTGGCAGTCGCGCCCCGATGGATTCAACCATTCTCATCACCGATGGAAGTGGAAGGTTAGCAAAACTTGTACCCGGTTCAATTCCACTTCACCAAGGTATGCTAACCTTAGGGAGCGGACCTTCATCAGCAGATATGATTGCAATTGTCGAGATCGGTTCAAAGGTCTATGTTGCTAGTGAATTTGCAATTGATGTTTTTGATAAACCATCGAATACATGGATTCAATCATTACCATTTACTGAAATGATTTCCGCTCTTAGCGTATCAGGAACAGACCTTCTAGTTGGTATGGATGAAGATGGGTTGAATATCTTTGACTCCAATTCTCTTTCAACAGCCCCATTACACCTTGGCTCAGGAGATGGTTTGGCTTCGGATTCAATCACGGGAATTACCGGATTTGGAAGCACTATCATCACTACTCACTTTGGTGATGGATTATCGCTAATCAATATGTCAGCCGCAAACCCTTCAATTACAATTTTCGATACAGATGATGATATCGACAGTGTTTTTCTAAACGATGTTGCAATAGTTGGCGGTATTGCCTATGCTGCATCTGAAGATAATGGAATCATTCGAATCGACCTTGGGACTGAACAATTACTCAGTTCGTGGATTTCTACTGGCGTGGTATATTCACAGCAACTACCACTCGCAATAACGAATGATATTCTTCACGTTGGATTATGGGATTATGGCGTGGCTAGGAAGAATTTGATCACTGGTGAAATCCTCACACCATTGCAATCCACGCCCGGGGGTGGTGGCAATGGCAATGGAAATGGCGGTCCAACCTCTATCTCATCAAACGAAATCAATGCTCTATGGACTGATACCACTACCGGCAACCTCTACATAGCGACTCAAAGGAGTCTAGAGAGTTGGGATGGAAATTCAATTACCGAATTATATAATGACCGAACTTATCAAACATATGATATTACAAATACTGGAACTTATATCTATACTGCAACAAATTCAGGGCTCTGTCGCTATACAAAAAGTAATTTCCAATTCGAGGAATGTTTTACTGATGACGATGGACTTCCAGATACCGATGTTAGAAGTGTTGTAAATGAAGATCCAACTCTATACGTTGGTACAACAGGGGGCGTCGCATTATTTGGTATTTACAATGATACTATTTACGAAACCTGGGAATCTGGCGCTTCGAGTGATGGCGTAGCAGAAACAGCAATTATCGATAATATTGTCTATGTTGGGCTGAATAATATCGGTCTTGCACGTTATGATTTGACCACATCAGACTGGCTACAGACTTGGGATGGAACTCTCGGAGTTATCGATGACATTGGAATAACATCGATTACAAGAGATTCTAACCCCAACCGCCTCTGGGTCGGTGGCGGCAATGGTATACAATTGATTGACGTTGTCAATTCAACCGAAATTTTGCATTGGGCGGATTCTTCATCTCAATATCCTGGTACGCGTAATCCCTATCAGATGGTAATCACAAATGATGTGCTTTATTATCGCTATCAATGGCAATGGGGAGATGGCGGCTGGAGCGAGGGTGAAATCCGCAGAATCGACCTTTCCACCCAAAACGCACTCACAAGCCTCGATACGGCCGATAGATTCGGAATTACTGGCTATACTTATGGCATGGGATTAACTGGAGATATTCTCACGATTGGGGTCTCAGAATATGCTCAAGGCAACAACCAACCTGACGGGGGTATCGTCCAATGGAATACCAGTTCGGGAACTTGGATGGCAGATAAAGCAATAGAGGCTGAAGTAAACGATGTTGAAACTCTAAGAGATAGTTCAGGCGACCTGTGGGTTTCTTGGGGAGAGAGATCTATCGTCCGCTATAATTCCACAGGTGTTGAAACAGACTTTTTCGATTCTGCGGATCTAGATTTACCAATTCGAGCAATCGTCGAATGGGATTCTCAAATTCTTTTTGCTAGTGAAGACGGTGTCAAGCGTTGGGATATGCAAACTGACGCCTGGACAACTACTTGGACGGCAGGCAATGGCTTGCCGAATGATGCTGAAGATGAAATTGACGAATTGGAGATAATCGATGGCTCATTATGGATTGGAACTTCCTCAGTAAGAGAACAATGGTGGGGCAGCCAATTCCTCGGAGCTACCATCTTGAGATTAGATTCTGCTGGGAGTTGGGACTCATGGACTCAGGATGAACCTGGTGTTGAAAACGGATACGCAATTTCCTTAATCGGTTGTGGAGGCTGGGTGTTTGCAGCAATGCTAAACAACAATGCAGGACTATCAATGTATGATGGTTCACAATGGTCTCAAGCATCCAATCAAGATATTGAGAATGACGACGATGTTAATTCGGTTGCCTGTGATGATCAAGATATTCTTTACGTCGGCTATAGTTCAGATGGCAGGGGTATCTCTCGTTTCGATGTTGCGAATGATGTATGGTTAACTCCGATTTCTACACAAAGTGCTGGCGTAAGTGATGGTGGCACTGATAGTGATGGATTAATTTGGTTCGACGGTGATTTATTCGTCGGTCATGAAAAAGATAGTGGCTGGCTCGAAGGCGGTCTTTCGGTTATCCCTAGTAGTGGCAGCACATATTCTAGCGGCTTTACAGAATTTGGTGGCGCCGCAGTATCTGCTTTCTCAACTGACGGTACCAATCTATTAATCGGTCAAGGCGGTCAAGGATTGACTAGGGTCATAACACACCCAATCAACTCATACAACAGCTTCACTATCCTAATCGATACTCCAGGCTTAGAAGACGGTTGGATAAGTGATGCAGTCGGAAATAGCACCCATCTCTACGTCGCTACCAACGATCTTGGCTTCGGCGGCGGGGGAGGTAATACCGGAATCATGGAAGGTATCAGAAATTCAACCGGTGTAATCACTTGGACGCAAACTTGGTCAACTACTGGTTTGCCAATCAAGGACCTCGAATTCGACGGTAACACCCTATGGGCATCAATTACCGGCCTCGGATTAGTTGCTATCGATTTGTCTACAGGAAGTGCTGTAGGTTTACCTTCTGGCCTTCACAATTATGTCGATGGCATTTCTATTGAGGGTGATCAGATAGCAGTTGGATTGGAAAGTAATGATTTCGCAACAGCGGGAGTGGAAGTATGGAATACCTCTTCATCGGCATGGGACGCTGCTGCTTTGATGAATGGATTGCCATCCAATCTCATCTCTTCATTCACAGAAATAGATGATTATGTATTCATTGGAACCAATAGTGGAATTGGTATTTGGAATAAAACCATCGCTTCTTGGGATGCACCATTAACTATGCAAGATGGTCTCTCATCGAATAATATTCAAGATTTATCAGCACCAATTTCAAGCAATGGTGACTATATTATTCTCTATATCACAACACCAGAAGGCGTTGACCGTTGGCTTATAGACTCAGAAGTTAATCTAGGAAAATTAACTGCTTCCGATGGAATGATTGGTACCGATGCACATGATATACTCCTAATACCGGGAATTGGTATATCTGGTTCAAATGTAATAAACGCATATATCAGTCATCGAGGAAGCGACCTTTCACGTCCGGGCATCACCACTATGGAGATCGATACTCAAGGAACTGGTAACGAACAAATAATTGAACACCATAGATTTGACCAATTACCTTCCAATACTGTACAATCTCTGACAAGTGACTCATGGGGTGTACATGTGGCTACTACAGAATCACCGATAGTTCACTACAACATGACTTCGACAGAATTTGAAAATGGCGTTGCACTTTGGCAATTGAGTGGCACTCAGGTGACCGGCATGTATAGTGATGGAACGAGGTTGTTAATCACCAGTAATGATGGTGCTACTTTAGTTCAAGCAAGTCTACCAAATCACCAACTAATTCGAAAAATATCTACTGCAGATCTCTCATCTGGAATCATTTCTATCGATGGAGCATGGCTAATCGGGGAAGATGGACTGGAGAGGTGGAGCGCTTCAGGAGTTAGGATAGATGAGATAAATATGCGAAGGGCAATGCCCCTCACAGCCAATATTGGTAATTATTCAAAGGATATTAGTGAATTTACACATCCTGGAAATCAAATCTCATATTTTGCAACGGGTGAGAGTTACACATTGAATGAGTTTGGCTTTGCTGGACCGCATGGAATCACAGTACAATCGTTAGGACTAGTCTTAGCATCACCTTCTGTTGGAGCCGCTACTTGGGCACAGATGGGCTTACTCAATTATCGAGCTACTTTGAATCTCTCTGATGATTCAAGTCTGATGCCAAACTTCCAAAACATGGTCGACAAAGGGCGAATAATCAATGGAAGCAGTATTGTCACCCTCGTTCTCTCTTCACCATCAAATGGTTCTTTGGAAGTTCGGATGACCTATGATTGGGTAAAGACAGAAACTCCAATCTCAATGATTTCCTTCGAGGATAAACCAGATGATGGAGGCGCGGTCTTACTTGCATCTTGGAGTCTGGTTCACGATGCGGATTTCGACAATTATTTGATCTATCTTAGCGATAGTGAATGGGCAAACAACACCGATACCACAGATCTGTTGCTACGCACCGTTGACGGCACCATCTCGCAACATGAAACTCTGAATGGGCAATTCGATACAGCTAACGGTGTGCCTCTTGTCGATGGTCAGCAATATTGGGCATTGATAGTTGTCGAGTACAATGATGGCAGGTTTGGTACCCCTTCTTCGGCAATAGGGCCATCATCACCAATTGACAATGTTCCTATGTCTCCTTACTGGATGGATGCGAGACCATTCGAAGGCGGAATGGATGGCGATCTTGAACTTGAATGGTCCCGTTGTACTGCCAATGATATCTCACATGCAAATGTCTATGCTTCTTCGGTTGCAATAACCGACGTGGTTAGTTTATCTCCTGATTTTACACTACTACCAATCGATGGTAATACCACAATCATCAGTCTTGAAGCCGGTAGACCATATTGGATTGCAATGACTTGTGTTGACGATGCTGGACAGGAGGATTTACTAAACCCCACAATAATCGGTCCTGTGATTCCAACTGGAGGTATCAATGATGGTATTCCTCCTTCCAAACTAACAGATGTTTGGGCGATGGATGTTGCCGATGACGATGGCGGCGTAATTGAGGCTGGATGGGGCGGGAGTATCGCTGACGATTGCGCTTTTATCACGGTATATATCACAGAAAAAATCGATGACGTAGAAAAACCAACGAGTGTGATTGGTTTCAGTGTTGCTAAAATAATCACGAATTGCGAAGAAGGTTCGACATATATTTCGATGATTGAGGATGAATTGTTGATTGACGACACCACCTATTGGGTTGGCATGGTCGCAAGTGATAAGTGGCTTAATGCAGATATTGGTGATGTCACCATCCTTGAAGTTACACCATTTACCAGTTCGATTGTTGGTATTGCACCTGATAGAATCACCCTAATTGATGCTTGGGATCACGCTGGTGACGATGGAACTGCAATCGATGTATCTTGGACTGCTTCAGATGCCCCTGATTTCGCCTACTACACGATTTGGGCTTCGGAACATATGGTTGATGATTTACGCGATTTAGAACAAAGTGGATCCATTATCGATGTTTATTATCCAGATTCGATATATTGCGCCTGTCTGGTTATCGACAAACAGACCTTCAGTGCCGATGAAGACAAAATACAGATTATTATGGAAACCGCACTTTATGGCGGTAATGGACTTTCACAATCCGAAGCATCTTCTATCACCCCTGGAATCGAATTACACGTAACAGTCACAGTTCATGATCTGAAAGGAAATGTGCACATATTCGGGCTTTCTCAGGCGAGCGTGATTCCGATTGATAATCAAAACGATGACGAAGCGCCATCAAGGATAGATGGCTTGACACTAGAAGATCGTTTAGACGACGATGGCTCTGCTCTATTGCTTGAATTCACACCATCAGGCGATAGTGACATACACTCGTATGAAATCTATGCTGCATCAAGAGATTTCTCTGCAGTTGGTGCTAATAGTAATGGCCCGAGAAACCCGATACTAACTATTGTTGATAGATATCCGAGTATGCCGATTATCATAGAGAATCTATCTGATGGAAATATGATAGTAAAGGGAATTGAAATCACAGTTGCAGTTGTTGCTGTAGATTCCGCAGGTAACGCTTATCTCGATAATCTCAACACAGCATCTGCTATTGCTCTTGCCGATGGCGATCTTGATGATAGTTCAAATATACCTGAAATAGAAGGGGTTACTGTGAAATGGGTTGTTGATGAGATTTATGTGTCATGGACACATAGTGATGTGAGAGGATATATGGTCTACATGTCTGCCTCAAATTTCACAAATATAGAGGATGCTAGTTTAATGGGAACTCAGAACTCATCTAATCTCTTGGTTATTTCAGCGGATATGTTCACTGGATTGAATCCAGAAAACTCCTATTGGATTGGAGTTTCAGCAATGGATGATGATTCGAATAAGAAGAATATCGTAGCCTACGAATTAATGCCAGCAGAAAAGGAAGATTCAGGAACTGGAGTCGACGACGGATTATCGCAGTCGGAAAGTACCCAATTCTCTGATTTAATGACACCAGAAGCAGTATTGATCGGTGCATTTGTGCTTATTATTGCAGTTTTACTTTTACTGGTTATCAGAGGAGGCGGCCGTGGTGGACGCGACAAGAATTACGAATTGCAAGAGGCTACATGGGGTATTCAAGCCCGTTCCGGATGGGACGATGGTGTTGGTTTCTCAGGAGCAGGAGCTCAGCCCACTCAAGCACCTCAAGCGGTTATTGCACCACAATATGAACAGAATATTATCGGCGCAGCCCAACGAATCGACAACCAAAGTGCCAACAATTGGCAACAACCAGAACCGCAATCAACACAACCTGCACAACCACAAGGTGGTCAAAGTTCAATCGACACATCCTTCCTTGATGACTTGTTGTGAGAGCCGATGAGCAACCCTCGGGATGAGGTTTTCACCACAATAAAGGTTCTTGAGGGCAGGGCTTGCATGCTAGATCTTCATCTTGCTCGTTTGCAAGAGCATGCAAAAATCATCGGACTCGAAATACCAGAATTGAACATTCCTCTTGACAAAGATGGTTTGCTTAGGATAACAATAGGCAAAACCGTGGAGTATGCGTTGCGCGAAGCGCCACAATTACATCGTGATTTACGCGCTATCTCTTGCCCAGCACCACGTTGGCAGGATAGTCTGACGGGAACTAAGCATGGCGATTGGTTGCCCTATTCGGAAGCGCGTAAACTCGCAGAAGAATCAGGGGCTGACATCGCTCTATTGATTCATCAATTCCATATTGTCGATGGTGATCGTGCGATGCCTATAGTTCTCGATGAAGACGGAGGTGTTTGGATATCTCCTCCTAAATTCGGAGGTGTTTCTTCCATTACATTCCAAGCCGTTCGTTCAGCTATTACAGAGGCTGGAATTCCGATACGTGAAGGTCGCCTGAATGAGAGAATTGTCGCACGTTGTCACGAGATGGTGATGCTAGGTACTGGAGTTGGCTCAGCCCGCTTGCTCAGTATCGATGGCGAACGAGTAGGGAATGATTCGACTCTATTGTCAGATATTTGTCGTCATGCATTGACAGAGGCGATGTCAAGATGAGCCTAATTACGGAAATGGAGCAACAACGCGGTGATCGCCTTCTCTTCCTTAGTGGAGGGCCAAAGACCCATCTTGCTAAACATTCGATGCTCGCTAACTCTTTTTCCCATCGTTTGATAATTATTCAGCCCGCAATAAAACCGCAAAAGACACACTCGCCACTTAATGGTGAATGTATTATCGATGATATCAGAGAGCCACTGAATGCAGTATTACAGGTTTTAGAAAATGACAAATGGGTTGAATTCCGTGATATTAGGGCGAAGAATTTAGTTGAACTTTTTCGTAGTTTGAAGAATTTCACCCCTTTTGGTCTGCGTTGGGCAGGAGCATTATCCTATGATTTGCTTCAATGGACTCAGCCGCTTCGATTGCAAAACCCTCCTAAAGAAGGTAGTATTCTGGGATTAATGTGGCTGGTTGAATCTTGGCGAGAAGAGGATGAATCTTCTGCCCCAGAGGTTACAGAAGCCGTATTTGTCGGTGGTGAAAAATCCTCGCATGATGATCTACAGCACGAACAAGAAATCGAAAAAATTCGTTCATCGATTAAATCTGGTGAATTATACCAGTTAAATTTTGGGAGGAAGTGGAATGGAAATCTTCTAGAGCACCCATCTTCGATATTTAAACGACTTGCTGCGACTAACCCTGCACCATTTTCAGCATATATTGAAGCGAGAGATCTAGGCATTGCTTTGGTCTCATCAAGTCCTGAAATTCTATTGAAAGTCGAGGGCCGTGAAGTTATGACCGCACCGATAAAAGGCACGCGTCCGCGTGGAAGTGACTTTGATCAGGAGGAGATGTTACGAAAAGATCTACTATTCGATCAAAAAGAACGAGCAGAGCATCGAATGTTGGTCGATCTTGAAAGAAACGAATTGAGTATGGTTTGTGAAGTCGGCTCGGTCAAACAAAGCCGATTTGACGTTGAAGCATACGCTAACGTTCAAC
>Ga0209709_10000273_pt1 | contig 49695 bp, 47 predicted proteins | sample ArcticOcean_MG_C_2_FD_187435 | JGI IMG/M metagenome (GOLD analysis project Ga0209709, IMG submission 187435) | Marine microbial communities from western Arctic Ocean - ArcticOcean_MG_CB4_136 (SPAdes) (version 2) | ecosystem: Environmental > Aquatic > Marine > Oceanic | place: Arctic Ocean... | reverse complement strand
ATAGTGTATAAATAGTGAAAAACAATTAATTACCATTATTCACATACTCTATAACTAATACTATAAATATATATATTTACTTATTATTATGACACCCATTGAAGATATTTTAATAAATAAAAAAACAACTAATGTCCCAATATGGTTAATGAGGCAAGCAGGAAGATATTTACCAGAATTTAAACAAATAAGAAAGTTAAACCCTAATTTCGTTAATTTGTGTTTAGATAAAAAATTATCATCAGAAATTACGCTTCAGCCATTACAGAGATTCGAATTAGATGCTGCTATAATTTTTTCAGATATTTTAATGCTTCCTTACGGATTAAATCAAAAAGTAGAATTTAAAAAAGATTTTGGGCCACAGTTGGGACCTTTAAACTTAGATGAAATATCTATAATCAATGAAATTGATTTTATAGAAAAATTATACCCAATTTATAAATCAATCAAGAAAGTTAGTGAAAGCAATTTAATTAAAAATAAAAATTTAATAGGATTTGTTGGAGCTCCTTGGACATTATTAGTTTACATGATTAATAAACATTCACCAAAACAAGAATTAAAAAAAGATTTTTTTAAGGATGAGTTTTTAATAAACAAGACCTTAATAATACTTGAAAAATTTTTAAAATTACATATTGACCAACAAATAAAAAATGGCGCAACAGTAATACAAATTTTTGATAGTTGGGCCGGACTATTAGAGAAGAAAGATTTACCAAGTTATATTTATATTCCAACATTAAATTTAGTAAATTATGTAAAATCATTAAACACACCAGTTATTTGTTTTCCAAGGGGGATAAAAGATTATAAGAATTATTGCGATATTGTTAAGCCGGATGCTGTTAATATTGATTACAATGTAAACCCCACATCTATATGTAAAGAAATTAAAATACCGGTTCAAGGCGGTCTTGATCCTAAGGTTTTATTAACAGATACTCAAAATCTAAAAAAAGAGACCTTAAAATATTTAAATATTTTTAAAGATCATCCATATATTTTTAATTTAGGACACGGGGTTTTACCAGAAACAGATCCTGAGATGGTTGATTATTTGGTCAAAACAGTAAAAGATTACTAAATGAAAAACAATCTAACAGAACAACACCCAATAGTTAAATATGGCAAGACAGGAATTTTACTAGTTAACCTTGGGACACCCGACTCTACTAGTTGGTGGGATGTTAGAAAATATTTAAAAGAATTTCTTTCAGACAGAAGGGTAATAGAAGTAAACCCGATTCTTTGGAAGATAATACTTAATTGTTTCATTTTAACGCTCCGACCTTCCAAGAGTGCTCACGCCTATAAACAAATTTGGATGAAAGAAATAAATGAATCGCCGCTTAGATACTACACAAACCTTCAAACCACAAAGCTAAGAAAAAAAATTACTAACAAAAATGTAATAGTAGATTTTGCAATGAGATATGGCAACCCAAGCATAAAGAGTAAACTAACATTATTAAAAAATAATGGTTGTGAAAATATTATAGTTTTACCGCTGTACCCCCAATATGCAGCAGCAACAACAGCCACTGTTTGTGATGAGGTTTACAGAAATTTAATGAAAATGAGATGGCAACCTAGCCTTCAAATTATTCCTCACTATGAAAGTGAACCACTTTACATTGATGCTTTAATTAACAGCATTAAAAGAAAGATGTCAGAAATAAAGTGGAAGCCAGATTTGATAATTGCTTCTTATCATGGGATACCAAAAGAATATTTTGACAAAGGTGATCCATACCAATGTTATTGCCAGAAAACTACACGACTAATGAAAGAAAAATTTAAAGATGTTTTAATTGAAACTACATTCCAATCAAGATTTGGACCAAGAGAATGGTTAAAGCCTTATACAGATAAAACACTCGAGGCCCTGCCCCAAAAAGGAAAAAAAAATATACTAATGATAAGCCCAGGATTTTCTTCAGATTGTGTAGAAACTCTTGAGGAATTAAACATTCAAGGAAAAGAAAGTTTTATGAAAAATGGAGGAATAAACTTTGATTATGTGCCCTGTCTAAACGATAATGAGGACCACATTAATTTATTAAACAAGCTTGTTAAAGATTATTTAATTTTAAAATAAAATGAATTTATATTTAACGTTAAAAGCCCTTCATTTAATTGCAGTTATATCTTGGATGGCCGGTTTATTATATTTACCAAGAATATTTGTTTATCACACTGAAAATATAGATCAAAAAGAAACCTCTAAAATTTTTAAAGTTATGGAAAGAAGATTGTTCAATTATATTATGATGCCAGCAATGATTTTGACTTGGATTTTTGGAATTTTATTAATTGGAAGTCTTGGGATACATGTCCTTCAAGAACTTTGGGTTATAATGAAAGGAATTTTAGTTTTGTTATTAACGCATTATCATTTTTATTTAGGCAAATGTGTAAGGCTGTTTGCAAACGAACAAAACACAAAAACATCAAAATTTTTTAGAATAATCAATGAAGCACCAACAATATTACTTATTTTAATAGTATTTATTGTCATTTTTAAGCCTATCTAGGCTTGAATTCTTTAAAAGAGTATATATATTTATTTCATCTTACAAAAACTTTAATAACCTCCCCACCCATGAACATACAAGAACTTAAACTAAAATCATCTGAACAACTAATTACACAAGCAGAAGAGCTTGGAATAGAAAATGCAAGCACATTAAGAAAACAAGAAATTCTATTTGCGATCTTAAAAAAAGTTGCAGAAAAAGAAGAAATAACTGGAGCAGGTGTTCTGCAGTTACTTCAAGATGGATTTGGTTTTTTAAGAGCAATGGAGTCGAATTATTTACCTGGACCAGACGATATTTATGTAAGTCCGAGTCAAATAAGAAAATTTGGTTTAAGAACAGGAGACACGGTTGAAGGTCCTGTAAGAGCACCGAAAGATGGAGAAAGATATTTTGCATTACTACAAGTAGAAAAAATAAATTTTGAAGAACCAGAAAAAGCTCGACATAAAATTGCTTTTGATAATTTAACGCCACTATATCCAGATAAACAAATGGTGATGGAAGTTGAAACAACAAAGATTGAAAAAAAACCAGACTTAACTCCGAGATTAATTGACCTTGTAAGCCCAATTGGAAAAGGTCAAAGGTCAATAATTATTTCACCTCCTAAAGCTGGTAAAACAATGATTTTACAAAGCATCGCTAACTCAATTGCTAAAAATTATCCAGAAAGTTATTTGATGGTTTTATTAATTGACGAGAGACCAGAAGAAGTAACGGACATGAAAAGAACAGTTAAAGGAGAGGTTATCAGTTCTACCTTTGATGAGCCAGCTTCAAGACATGTTGCTGTTGCAGAAATGGTAATCGAAAAAGCAAAAAGATTGACAGAGCATAAAAAAGATGTGGTAATTTTATTAGACTCAATAACAAGGTTGGGTAGAGCTTATAATGCCGTGATACCAAGTTCTGGAAAAGTTTTAACGGGTGGTGTTGACGCAAATGCATTACAAAGACCAAAAAGATTTTTTGGTGCCGCAAGAAACATTGAAGAAGGTGGATCTTTAACAATCATCTCAACTGCGTTAATTGATACTGGAAGCAGAATGGACGAAGTTATTTTTGAAGAATTTAAAGGAACGGGAAACAGCGAAACTGTTCTTGATAGAAAAATAGCAGAAAAAAGAATTTATCCCGCAATAGATATAACTAAATCTGGAACAAGAAGAGAAGAATTACTTTTTGATAAAGACGATCTTTCAAAAATGAATGTGTTAAGAAGAATTATCAGTCCCATGGGAACTATGGATGCAATTGAATTTATTAATTCAAAACTTAAAGAAACAAAAAGCAATGCAGATTTCTTTAGTTCGATGAACAAGCCAGCTTAAATAATATAATCCAATTCTTTCATTTCATTATAAAATTTTTTTTCTACATCGTTTATAATTTCTTCTTCGATTAAGTTTTTCCATTTGTTTTCAGGTCCTTTATTAAAAAATGTTTTTAATTTTCCGGTTTGGTCGTCAATATTGTTTTCTCTAAAAAGTCCATTATTTTCCATTTTCTTTAAATAATTAAAAGATGTTGTCTTTAATACATTTTTTATCTTTTCATTATTTACTTCAAATTTAATAAATCTTTTTAAATATTTTATAATTTTCATTAATTCATTTTCCACATCATTAACTAAGTCTTCATACCTAATTAATAAATAATTTTTTTTTATTTTTTTCCAATGGTTATAGTGATTGTCCCAGGAACTTATTAATACTGGGAAGCTATAATCTTTATTTACCTCAGGCTTCATCCCGGTAGATGCCTCAACATCAAACATTATATTTTTTGCAGAATGGTAATCGTCAAGTGACCAATGGTGCTTAATTGATGAAATTAAGTTTCTGGGGTCTCTTACAATATGAATAATTCCAAGTGAGTTTGTGCTATTTGTAAAAACATTTTCTCCAAATCTACAATTAATATGGTGTGTTTTTAAAAACTTAATCTTACCATCCAAATTAATTAAATCTTGTGATGCAGCCCAGTTTTTTTTAATCTTTTCTAGATCATAAAAATCATCTATCAGATTTTCAAAATATTTTTTGACAGGGTACTGGTCTATATAATTTAGTTGATCAAAACTATGATTTCCATCTTTAGAGTACAATAGTGCAGAAATTATGGATCTAACCCACGTGTTCCCACTCTTTGGATATGAAGCCAACCAGATTATCATTGTAATTGTTTTTACCCTTTTCAATTATGCAAACCTTACAACAAAAAATAAATCAAATAAAGGGAGAGAATTAATGGGTAAAATTTTTTTTATATAATTAGAGTTTTACACGTGCATAAAATTTAAGTTATAATATTTGTATGACAATTTATGCTTTATCTACTGGACCAGGAATTTCTGGTGTAGCCATTGTAAGGGTTTCCGGTAAAAGAACTAAGGAGGTTATTAAATTATTAACGGGTAAGGACTTGCCCAAACCAAGATTGGCCACGCTTAGAAAAATCAACTATACCAACACTTCTAAGCTTATTGATGAGGGGATAATATTGTGGTTTCCTGGACCTGAGAGCTACACAGGTGAGGATATGGCTGAATTCCATGTACACGGAAGCAAAGCTGTAATTGATGCCCTGCACGCTTCTATTTCAGAAGTTGAAAATTGCCGTTTAGCTGAGCCCGGAGAGTTCACAAAGCTAGCTTTTCAAAATGGAAAAATAAATCTACTCAAGGCAGAAAGTATTGCTGATTTGATCTCAGCTGAAACAGAAATTCAAAGAGAGCAAGCAATAAAAATCATGAATGGAAAGTCTGCCAGTAAGTTTAGCGAGTTAAGAGAAAAACTTTTAAAGATTTTATCACACGTTGAAGCAAAAATAGATTTTCCAGACGAAGAACTACCCATTGATATTTTAAAAAACATTAAAAAAATTTCTAACGAAGTAATTTTAAATATTAAAAAAATCTTAGATGATCAAAAAGTTGGCGAAAGAATAAGGAATGGTTTTAGAATTGCAATCATAGGACCGACAAACGCTGGAAAATCTAGTTTACTAAATTATCTTTCAAATCGTGAAGCTGCAATTGTCTCAGAAATTGCTGGCACGACTAGAGACGTAATAGAAACACATTTAAATATTGATGGCTACCCTGTCGTACTTTCTGATACTGCTGGAATTAGAGAATCTAAAAATGAAATTGAAAAAAAAGGAATTAAACTAGCACTTAAAAAAGCTGAAAACGCAGATTTAAAGCTGATTGTTATAGATGCTAAAAGTCTTGATTTTAAAGGGGTTTTGAAGGAATTAATGGATAAAAATGCAATTCTTGTAATTAATAAATCAGATCTTTTAAGTGGAGACCTAAATTTAGAAACAGGAAATCTTGAACATGTTTTAATTTCAATAAAAAATAATCTTAATTTAGAAGATTTAATTTTTAAGATTAAAAATAAATTAAAAAATAAATTTATTACCAATGGAGATATTCTTATTACTCGTGAAAGACACAGGAAGCATCTCGAACAAACATTAAACTATTTAAAAAACTTTGATGCTAAAAATGAAACCAAAGATTTCGATAAAGCTGCTGAAGATCTTCGTTTAGCCACTCGTCATTTAGGAATGATAGTTGGTAAAGTTGATGTAGAAGAGGTATTAGGCAGCATTTTCAACGATTTTTGTATCGGGAAATAATCACTATTTTAAAGGCTTTTTTAACTAATTATGCTCATTTTCGTTGATAAATATAACTAATTAAGCAAGTTTAAACTTAAAGATATACTTAATAGACGACAGAATGAACATAACTTAAAAAATACTGTCTTCTTGTAAAAATTTATATCAGTTATAAATTTAAGTTATGAAAAATGATTTATCATTTGAGGTAGTTGTTATTGGGGGAGGACACGCAGGTTGTGAAGCCGCAACATCTTCTGCACGTCTTGGAGTTAACACTGCTCTATTCACTCATAAAATTGAAACCATAGGAGAGATGTCTTGTAACCCAGCAATAGGTGGTCTTGGTAAGGGTCATCTTGTTAGAGAGATAGATGCTCTTGATGGTGTAATGGGTGATGTGGCAGATAAATCGGGCATACAATTTAGACTATTAAACAGAAGTAGAGGACCTGCAGTACAAGGGCCCAGAACACAATCTGATAGATCACTATATCGAAAATATATGCAAGAAAAACTGTTAAACTATTGTAATTTAAGTATTTTTTCTGATCCAGTAATAAAGTTTATTTTTATAAAAAATACCATAAGTGGTTTTGAAACACAATCAGGTAAAAAAGTTTTATGTAGCAAGTTAATCTTGACATCGGGCACATTTTTGAATGGTTTAATTCATATTGGTGACGAAAGAACACCAGCAGGAAGATTTGATGAGAAACCATCAACTGGTTTAAGTGAACAACTTGCAAAATATGATTTCAAAATAGGAAGACTTAAGACCGGGACACCACCACGGTTAGACTCAAGAACAATTAAATATGATAATTTAGAGGAACAGTTTGCAGACGAGGATCCCTATTTTTTTTCCTTCCTAACTAAAAAAAATTTAAACAAACAGGTTTCGTGTCGGATGACCTATACGAATGACAAGGTTCATCAAATAATTAAAAAAAATTTAAGAAGAAGCGCTATCTACTCTGGGAGCATTCAGGGAGTTGGGCCAAGGTATTGTCCTTCTATCGAAGATAAAGTTGTTAAGTTTGCAGATAAGGACAGACATCAGATATATTTAGAGCCAGAGGGACTAAATGACCATACAATTTACCCTAATGGGATATCTACCTCTCTACCCAAAGATATACAGCAAGAAATATGTAATAATATCAATGGTTTAGAAAATGTTAAGATTATTAGACCCGGTTATGCAATAGAATATGATTATATAGACCCTAGAGAATTATTTTTAACATTAGAAACAAAAAAAATTAAAAATCTTTATCTTGCTGGTCAGATAAATGGTACGACAGGATACGAGGAAGCAGCTGCTCAGGGATTAATAGCTGGAATTAATGCCGCCTTATCTTTCAAAAAAAAAGAGCCATTTATTTTAGATAGATCCGATGCTTATATAGGGGTTATGATTGATGACTTGGTTACTAAGGGTGTTGCTGAACCTTATAGAATGTTTACTTCAAGGGCAGAATATAGACTAAGCTTGAGAGCAGATAATGCAGATCAAAGACTAACTAATAAGGGTATTGAAATTGGCTTAATATCCAAGGAAAGAGAAGACTTGTTTAAAGATAAAGCATCTAAACTTCTAATAATATCTTCACAAATGGTTGAATGTTCAATATCTCCTACAAAAATAAGAAATTTTGATATAAAAATTGCAAAAGATGGTATATTAAGAACATCTAATGAAATATTAACTCAAAAAGGTGTTGATATGAAAAAAATAAGAGAAATTTGGCCTTCCATACCTTTTTTTGATAAAAAAATAGATGAACAAATTGAAATTAATGCACATTACAGGGGATATTTAAAGAAGCAAAAAGCTGATATTTTGGCTTTTAAAAGAGATGAAAATTTAGTTATACCCGATAAAGTTAATTATGATGAGCTTTCAGGACTCTCAAATGAAGTAAAAACTAAGTTTAAGCAAATTAAACCAAAAACTATGGGGCAAGCATTAAGAATTGATGGAATAACTCCAGCTGCCGTATATATTTTGTTGTCACATGTAAAAAGAAAGTCTATTAAGCTTATAGCTTAATGGAACAAATTTTAAAAAAATACCCACTTTTGAAAGATCAAAATGTTTCACGTGAAACGTTTATAGAGTTTGAAAACTTCATTTCTATGCTAAAGGAAAAAAATAAAGAAATTAACATTATAAGTAAAGAATCAGAAAAAAATGAGATAGTAAGGAGTCGTCATATAGTAGATTCAGCACAAATCATTGAATTTGTTGATTTAAATAGCGGTATTATAACAGATATTGGTTCAGGTGGGGGTATGCCAGGCATAATCATAGCGATTATGATCAAAAATTTAAAAAATACAACTAGAATACGATTGTATGAAAAAAGTCATCATAAAAGCGTTTTTTTAAGAAAAGTATCAAGAGACTTAAAATTAAACACAGATGTCATACAGAAAAATATTTTTGAGGCACAAAACCTAGAGACAGGTACAATAATGGCAAGAGCTTTTAAGCCATTGCCTATAGTTTTAGACATGGTGACCAAAATTTTTTGTAGTTATAAGAATTTAATTTTGTTTATGGGAAAAAATGGAGAAAAAATTTTAGAAGAAACTTTAAAAACTTGGGATTTTGATTTTGAAAAGAAAAAAAGTATTACAAGTGAAAATTCATTTTTATTAAATATAAAAAATATAAAAAAAAAAATTAAAAATTAGATGCAAATTATTTCTGTAATAAATCAAAAGGGTGGGGTTGGAAAAACAACAACAGTTATCAACCTTGCGGCTGGTTTAGCTCAGCAAGAAAAAAAAGTTTTAGTAATTGATTTAGATCCCCAGGGAAATGCAACGACAGGACTTGGTTTATCTAACCTAGAAAATTCTAGTGACACAATCTATGGTGTTTTGAATGGAACAAGGTCAATTACTGAAGTGATTAAAAAAACAGGGATTAAAAATTTAGATATTATCAGTTCTAATGTTGATTTGTCAGGACTAGAAGTGGAAACGGCTAGTGACAATGAAAGGGCATTTATATTAAAGGTTAAATTAACCGCGTATTTGAATGATTCTAGAGGATATTATGATTATATACTTATAGACTGCCCCCCATCACTGAGTTTGCTTACAGTAATGGCCCTAGTTTCTTCTCATTCACTTGTGGTGCCATTACAAACTGAATTTTTTGCTTTGGAGGGTTTAACACAGTTAATAAAGACCATAGATCGGATAAAAGTCAATTTAAATCCAGAATTAAAAATCAGAGGAATACTTTTAACAATGTATGACAAGAGAAATAAGCTTTCTTCGCAAGTTGAAAAAGAAGCAAGAGACTATTTTAAAGAAAAAGTTTATCTTACCATCATACCAAGAAACGTAAGACTGTCAGAAGCACCATCACATGGTATGCCAGTTTTAATTTATGATAAGTCATGCCCTGGAAGCAAATCATATTTTAGTTTTACAGATGAGTTTATAAATCAAGAACAAAAAATAGGGAGCGCAGCATAATGGATACTAACAAAATTAAAAAAGGTTTGGGAAGAGGATTATCATCATTAATAGGTGAAGCAAAAACTGAAATTAATATTAATAAAATTTCCATAAGCGACCTAGTAAGTAACAAATTTCAACCAAGAAAAATATTTGACGAAGATAGTTTAAATGATTTAACAAATTCAATAAAAGAGAGGGGCATTATCCAGCCAATTATTGTTAGAAAATCTAATGATGATACTTCAAAGTATGAAATAATTGCTGGAGAGAGAAGGTGGTTAGCAGCTCAAAAAGCCGGACTTCATGAGGTGCCGGTAGTTATTACAAATGTAGATGATCTAAAATCTTTAGAATTTGCCATTGTTGAAAATGTTCAAAGAAATGATCTAAACGCAGTTGAAGAAGCTCGTGGGTATCAAAGACTTATTAAAGAATTTTCTTATGATCAAGAAAAAGTGGCTCAATTTATTGGAAAAAGCCGAAGCCATATAGCTAATTTTTTAAGATTATTGAGTTTACCAGAACCAGTTTTAAAACTAATTGAAACCAAAAAACTATCACCAGGCCATGCAAAAATTTTAGTTGGCTTGGACAATGCGGAATTTGTTGCAAATAAGATAGTTGAAAAGAATCTTTCCGTTAGACAGTCAGAAAATTTTGTAAAAATTTTTAAAATAAAAAAACATTCTACAAAAAAAATAAAAGATCCAAATTTACAATCATTAGAATCGTCAATTATAGAAAAAATTGGATTAAATATTATAATTAAAAATAAAAAAAATAATAGTGGATCAATTATATTTGAGTATAAAGATATTAATCAATTAAATAAAATAATTGAAGTAATAAAATCTAATTACTAGGCATTGAAGCTTGTTCTATAATAAAATCAGATAAAATATAGATAGAATTACTTGAGTTTTTTTTAATTAAAAGTTCAATCTCATTAATTTTATAAATTAAATTTTCAGCACTATTATACGACCAGTTTTTTATTTGCTGCTTTACTATCTCCTTGTCTTTCCAAAAAATAGGAGGTTTAAAAGATGCAATGACAATATCAGCGTTATTTTTAACTTTTAAATCATGACATAACTTTAAAAGCCTTTTTGATCTTAATAAAAATGTTCTTATTATAAGAATACAATCTTCTAAAGAGTAATTGTTTTCATTTAAAATATTAATCGTTCTTTTTTTATTTTTAGACAGACAGCTATCTACTAATTCCGAAACGTTATAGTTTTCAGCTAGATTTGTCAGTTTTAGAAGGTCTTTAATTTCAACTTTATTTTTGTTTTTTATAAAACTCTGTATTTTCTGTAATTCATTATTTAAATTTTGTCTATCGCCCCTGCTTCTTTCTACTATTAAGTTTATCGCCTCTTGTGAAATTATAATTTTATTACCCTTAAAAAAACTACTTACAATTCCTTGAAGTGTTTGGTTGTTGTCCGCATAAAAAGGGACACATATTGTATCTGAGTTTTTTTCAAAAAAAGATCTAATCTTAGATTTTTTTTCTAAGATATTGGCATTCAAAACTATGACTATATCTTCAATTTTTTTTTTAATTATTTCTTCAATTATGTCTTTAATTTTATCAGTTGCCCTTACAATTATAATTAATTTTTTTTTTTCAAAAAAAGATTTAGATAAGATATTATTAAAAAAATTTTCTTCATTATTTAGAATTTCACTTTCTTCATAAAAATATATATTTTCATCAAATTTTTTTTTAAATTTTTGTTCTATTATTTCAGTTTTATGTCCTTGATTTTCACCATAAAGTAAAAAAAATTTTTTACTTCCTAAATCAATTTTATTTAATTCAAAAGATTTAATTATCATCAATTAAAAATTTAAAAAAATCATAATCTCTTTAGAAATTTCTTCAATTAAATTTATTTCAATATTTTTTTGGTATTGTGATAAATCAAATTTATTATCCATATCATTATATAAAAAACTGGATATAAATTTTTTAGTTTTAAAAATTGCATCTTTATTGTTTGGATCTTTTAGGGAAAAATCTATATTTATTGTCGTTTTATAAATTGATGCATTTTTAGACTTATCCTTTGAAACAATTTCAATTTTTTTAGTACTATTTAAAATCAAATTATAAGCATAACCCTTGCTATTATTCTCTTTTAGACCCGTTAGAGAAACAATTTTTCTACCTATTTTTTTATTACCCACTAGTTTAATTTTCTCAATCGAAAAGCCTAAATCATTTTGGTTTAAAAAAATTGCTTTATAGCCACAACCAGTTATTGCGAAAAACATTATAATTAAGATAAATTTTTTTGTAATCATTTTATAATTAAGTTTATTAATTTATCTTTTAGAAAGATACTCTTAATAATGTCTTTACCGTTTATAAACTTTTGTAATTCTTTTGTTTTTGCAATTTTTTCAATTAAATCTTTTTCACTCAAGCTACCTTCTGATGAAATTAGACCTCTTTTTTTACCATTTACCTGAACAACTATATTATAGCTTTTATTTTGGAGGTATTTTTTGTCAACTTCAGGCCAAGAAAAATTTTTATCAGCAGATACTTCGCTCAAACATTCCATTGATAGGTGTGGAGTTATTGGCAGCATAATCTTTAAAATTTTAATATAATTATTAATAAAATGTTTATCAATGTTCTCATTTTCGACTTGCTTTTGAAGAAAATTATAAATCTCATGTAGGTTTGCTACAATTACATTATAGCTAAATTTATTTAAACTTATATTTATTTTGTTAATTATCTGATTGGTAAATTCTTGGAACGATTCATTTAATACATCTGATGTTTTTTCTTTATTTAGTTTTTTTAATATAATCTTCTTATGTAATGACCAAAATTTTTGAATAAATTTGTAAGATGCAACCATTCCTTGCTCAGACCATTGTACATCTTTTTCAGGAGGACTATCTGATAAAATAAACAACCTTACAGCGTCTGCTCCATAATTTTTTATTATTTCTTCTGGATCAATGGTATTTTTTTTTGATTTAGACATTGATTCAGTTGCTCCAACTATTATTTTTTCAGATGGATTCTTCTTGCTAAAATAATTCTTTCCATCTTCTGTAGTTACCTCATCAGGACTAAGCCATTTATTATATTGATTTTTGTACGTTTCGTGACAAACCATACCTTGGGTAAATAAGCCTTTAAAAGGTTCTTTTTGTTCTAATTTTTCATTTTTATAATTCAATGCTTTTAAAAAAAATCTTGAATATAAAAGATGTAGTATTGCATGCTCAACACCACCTATGTACTGATCTACAGGCATCCAATAGTTTGCCTCAGCAACATCAAAACCATGACTTTTATTTTTTGGTGAACAAAATCGTAAAAAATACCATGAAGAATCTACAAATGTATCAAGTGTATCTGTTTCAAGAGTACATTCATTTCCATCAATTATAATTTTTTTCCAATCATGTTGGTGGTCCAGCGGATTACCATTGGAATTTAAATCCACTTTTTCAGGAAGTTTTATAGGTAAACTTTTTAAAGGTACTTTAATAATCTCATTATTTTTATTGTAGGCAATAGGTATTGGACATCCCCAATATCTTTGTCTAGATACTCCCCAATCTTTTAGTCTAAAATTAATTTTTTTTTGACCAATTTTTTTTTTTTCTAAAATTTTAATTGTTTCTAGAATTGATTGATCAGGAGCCTTTAGCCCATCTAGAAATTTAGAATTAAAAAGTATTCCTGGACCAGTATAAGCTTCACTAGTAACCTCAAAGCTATCCTCATCATCTAGAGGTTTAACGACTGTATTAATTTTAAGTTTATATTTTAATGCAAAGTCCAAATCTCTCTGATCATGAGCAGGGCAACCAAATACAGCCCCAAAGCCATAATCCATTAAAACAAAGTTTGCAAAATATACGGGCACTTTAATAGTTTCATCAAGTGGATTAGTTGCAGTCAAGTTTGTTTTAAATCCGATTTTTTCAGCTTGAGCTATTGACTCTTCAGTAGTGCCTGTTTTTGCACAATCTTTTTTAAAATTTTGAAAATCTTTATCATTTTCATAAAATTTAGAAATTGGGTGATCTACAGATACAGCTAGAAATGAAAATCCAAATAGGGTATCTGGCCTAGTAGTAAAGCATTTAAGACTATCAATTTTGTCATTACCTTCAATTCTAAATTTTACTTCGCACCCAAAAGACTTTCCAATCCAGTTTTTTTGCATGATCTTTACTTTATTTGGCCATTCAGAAAGTTTATCTAAGCCGTCAAGCAGATTTTCTGAAAATTTTGATATGTTAAAAAACCATTGATTTAGTTTTTTTCTTTCGACTGTCGCACCTGATCTCCAACCCTTTCCATCAATTACCTGTTCGTTTGCTAACACAGTTTGATCTATAGGATCCCAATTTACATAATTCTCTTTTCTATAAACTAGTCCTTTATCATAAAGATCTAAAAAAAATTTTTGTTGATGTTTATAATAATCCTCAGAACATGTTGAAATTTCTCTATCCCAATCAATTGAAAGCCCTAGTTTTTTAAGTTGGTTTTTCATTGTAGAAATATTTTGTTCTGTCCAGGTTTTTGGGTCTAAATTGTTTTGTCTTGCTGCATTTTCAGCTGGCATCCCGAAAGAATCCCAACCCATTGGATGCAAAACATTATAACCTTTTAGAGATTTATAACGCGCAAGAACATCGCCAATAGTATAGTTTCTTACATGACCCATGTGAATTTTTCCCGATGGATAGGGAAACATTTCCAGGCAGTAAAATTTTTTTTTATCTTTTATAATACTTGCTTTAAAAGTTTTATTTTTGGACCAAAAACTTTGCCATTTTTCTTCAACTAATTTAAAATTGTATCTATTTAATTCCATTTTTGTTAAAAAAAATTTAATTTGTTGAATATTAAATTAAAATTATAACAGTTTTATTTTTTTTTCTTACCTTCGCCAGTACCAGGTATTTTATACTTACCATTATTTTCGCTAAATTTTTTAATGTCATTTTGTTCTAAGAGAGCAGCTCTTTTTAAAATTGCAAATCTTATTTCAGAATTTAAAGTACTTTCAATTTTATTTGTTTTACATATATTTTTTGCATCACAAGTTTTTTTATGAATGATAACATCAAGAGCATCAGATCTAATTTCGTTTGTTAAAAATCTAATTGTAATTTTAATTTGATCGCTTGAATTTCCTTCACTAAACCAATCTGTTACAATAATACCACCCGCATAATCCACGTTGCCAAGTGGTGCAAAATTTAATTTTTCTAAACCGGCTCTCCATAAGGGATTTGAAGTTGCAAACTGAAAATCACCACCTCTTTTTTTTCCAAGATTTCCTAGTCTAAAGCCTTTACCCTCAGATTGATTTTTTTCTACTCTGTCATCAGCATTTGTTGGGTTTTTTCTAGCGTCTGAATATTTATACAATCCACAGGAATTCATTGAAAAAAATACGAATAGTGATATTGTTAATGTGGCTTTTAAATTTGTAAATTTAAACATATTTGATATTAGCATTAATTTAATTTTTGTTTAATATCACTTATTTAGCAAATTGCTGTATAAATAGAGAAAACTAATAATAAGTGTGATATTTTTACAACAAATACAAAAAATTAACTTAAAAAGTCGATTAATTATACATTAAAACTTAAAAAATTATAGTTTAGGCACAATTCATATATGAAAAACAATAATAAAGGAGAAATTATGGATAATTTAAAAAAAGTAGGTTTAACAGCTCTTGCTGGTTCTCTTGCTGCGATTTCAGCTAATGCAGCTGAGATGACAGTAAGTGGTGCAACTGTTTTAACTTATACAAGTGAGGATCCAACAGAAGTTACTGGTAACCCTTATGGTATGAAAACTAATCTAGGCTTTACAGCTTCAGGTGAAGTTAACGGATACACAGTATCTTACATGCAAACATCAATGGACAAATTTGCAGGAATGTCTTCTGCAAGAATGACAATTGATATGGGTGATATGGGAACTATCGCGTTTGACCAAGGTTCTGGATCAGGACTATCAACTATTGATGACAAAACGCCGACAGCTGCTGAAGAAATCTGGGATGGTTTAGATGGTGGTGCTGTAATTGGTGGTTTAGTTGGTGCTTCAAGCTCAGGTGCTTGGAACTACATCCAATCAATGGCTGGTGTAACTTTTAACGGTTCATACGTTAAAGGTTCAGCAACTAAAAACTCTGATGGTGCAGTATCTGGAGATGGAAATAATGGAAGTTCATGGGACTTTGCATTAACTTCATCTGACGTAGGTGTTGAAGGTCTATCAGTTGGTGCTGGTTATGGTGACATAGCTAATGGTAATGGTGAATCAGGTTCAAACAATGATGAACATTCAACTGTTTTTGCTAATTATTCAGTTGGCATGGTTACTGTTGGTGCGCAAATATCTGAAATAGATAATGGTGCAAATGGTGGAACTGACGAAGAAACTCAAGCATGGGGTATCTCGGCGAACATCAACGACAATCTGTCTATATCTTATGGTCAGAGAGATGTTGATTTCATCAAGCAAGCAGCAAATGACGTTACCGAAACTGGTAAAGGTGTTGCTGTAGCATACACTATGGGTTCAATTAAAGTTGCTGGAAACATGAACGAAGTTGAGCACAATAATGGAACTAGTCAAGCTAATGATGAAATGGTGGAAATCGCAGTATCTTTCGCATTTTAATTGATTTAGAAATTATAAAAAAGCCCCTATTTATAGGGGCTTTTTTTTTGACAAAAATTTAAATAATTTTGTTCAAGGAAACTAAAAAAGAAGAATATTTTTCATAAGAATTTATAGAGCTTTTGTAAATTGGCTTCCTTGCCTGTGCAGTACTCATCGTTTTTATAGGGCTTTTATTTTTATGAAAAGTTAAACATTGATCTTCCCACTCTAGACCACAAAACTTTAAAATATCTTTACTTTGTTTTTCTTGATTTTTAACTATTTCTTCATAATTGGCATTAAAGATTTGGTTGGGTAGTAGTTTGGTCCAAAAATTCATTAAATCAGAATAAAGATTATAGTATGTGCCAAGTTCTTTTTGATTATAGCTAAAGTTTAAACCACCTTCAAATAAATTTTTATATAAAGATAAACAATTATCTTTAGAGTTTCTAGAACAATGGATAATTTTCGAATTTGGAAAAAGTATTTTAATAAAACCAATCCATCTAAAATTTAAAGGTGCTTTATCAGTTATAAATTTATGTTTTGAATTAAATTTATTAGTAAAATAATAATATTTCTCTCTTAAAGAATTGACTAATTCCCTATCTTGAATTATTTTATTGAATTTATTAGAGAAAAAGTCATCTTCAATCATAAAATCTTCTTGTATTATCTTGGACAAATGAGGTAATTCACCAGCACCATATACAGATGAGTGAGAGCTTATTATCTGTTCAACTAAAGTTGTTCCAGATCTAGGCATACCTAAAATAAAAATTATTTGTTTATCACCATCTCTTTTGTCTACATTTTTTTCAAAATTAAAGTTTGTAAAAACTTTTTTAAGATTTTCAAAAATTTTAATTTCATTTTTTATATCAAAAACTAAAGTTTCCCTTTTATTTTCATTTCCTCTGCTTAAATATTCAAAAGATTTTTTTATATCTCCAATATCTTCGTGTGCTTTAGCAAGAGCAAACTCTAAATTAAATGTTTGTTCTACGTTTAGATCGAGATTATTAATTTTTTTTTCCATTTGAACCAAATGGTCATTATTAATTGAATATTTCGTAGATTGGCTAATTAACATATCTGCTTGAGTAAATTTAGGTTCCAAAGATAGTGTTTTGTTAGCATGCTCTATTGCTTTAACAAAATTTCCTAGCCCCTGATAGGCTAAAGCTAAAGAATAATGTATTATTGGAAAGGTATCATCTATTTTTAAAGCTTCATGGTACATTTTTAAAGCTGCATCAAAATCATTTAGGTCTCTTTTCAAATTACCAAAATTAATATGTACATTTATATAATTTGGTTTTTTTTCAATTATTTTTAAATATAATTTTTCAGCAGACTCTATATTTCCAAGGTTTTTAAATGTATTGGCCAGGTTATTCATAAGCGCAATATTGTTAGAGTCTAATTTAAGCCCCTTTTGAAGAATCTCCTTAGCCAAGGTAAATTTACCAGAATTTAAATAAGCAGATCCAATAATATTGTACAAAATTACATACTCAGAATATATCCTAATAATTTTTTTACCTTTGGTAATTACCAAATCATAATTTCCAATATTAAATAAATTTAACAAATTTTTTATTTGTTTTTCAGCATCATTTTTTATTGTGTTCATTGATTAATCGTAAAATTTTTATTAAAATATGAAATACCAGCAAAGCCAAATACATTAATAATCCTTAATTTTTGCATATTTTTTGTATTTATACCACCAAGTGCTATAATTTTTTTTTTAGTTTTTAGCGCTAATAAATTAAATTTTACAGTGTCTAAAAAATGTTTATTTTTTTTAGTTTTAAATAGTGGTGATAAAAAAATCATCTCTGAACCTTGTTTTTCCTTTATAAGTATTTCTTTCACTGTATGTGCAGAACCAATTATCAAAAAATTTTTCTTTGTATTTAATTTATTTGTATCTAATTTATTGTAAAAGGAAGGTAAGTATACACCATCTAGATCAAGATTCATCGCTAAACGAACATTATTTGATAAAAAAAACTTTCTTTTATTACTCTTGCAAAAAATTTTTATTTCTTCAATTAATTTTTTGTCATATTTGGCCAAATAGTTTCTAAAGATAATTGCAATTCTTTTATCTAATTTTCTGATATGATCCTTATTGAATTCATTAATAAAATAAAAAAACTTTGGTAAATTATTATGCATAATAGTGTTGATAGATTAATAACAATCCAAAAAGAAATACAATTAAAATTACTAAAAAACAAAAATTCTACAAAAATCCCTGAAATTATAGCTGTAAGCAAAACTTTCCCTATGGGAGATATTCTTCCATTAATAAATCATGGACATGTTCATTTTGGTGAAAATAAAATCCAAGAAGCATCAGAAAAGTGGGAAAATATTAAATATGATTTTAAACATATAAATTTACATATGATAGGAAAACTTCAAACAAATAAAGTTAAAAATGCAGTATCTTTATTTGATTATATTCATTCACTCGATAGCCTCAGGCTTGCTGAAAAAATTTCTAATGAGCAGCTTAAACAAAATAAAAAGTTAAAAATATTAATACAAGTCAATATTGGTGAAGAAAATCAAAAAAATGGAATATCAATTTCTGAAGTTAGAAATTTTTATAAAAAATGCATTGAGAATTTTGATTTAAATATTGTTGGATTTATGTGTCTACCACCGAACAATGAAAATGTTTCTTTATACTTTTCTAAAATGCAAACCTTAGTCGATGATGTAGGTTTAGACGAACTTAGCATGGGTATGTCAAATGATTACTTAGAAGCGATAAAATTTAAATCTACCTATTTAAGAATTGGATCTAAAATATTTGGTAGTAGAAGTTAACCAATCTTAATTTTTGATTTTTTATTTATAAGTTTTATTAGAATTAAAAAATCTTTTTTATTTAATGCAATACATCCTGCTGTTTTTTTATAAGCTTTAGTGAGATGTATAAAAATTGCACTACCTTTTAAAGGTAGTATTTTTTTAGTGTTATAACCTATAACAATTAGGTAGTCATAAGATGTGTCTTTTCTAAATAACTTTTCATGTTTTATTTTTTTATTAATCCTAATCTCTTTATTGTAATATTTACTCTTTGGATCATCGCACCACCCCATATCTTTAGTTATAATTTTTGTTGGTATTTTTATAGAAGGTTTCTTAACTCTATCGGGTCTATAATATAATTTATCTAAAGAAAATATTCCACTAGGAGTAGAGCCATCTCCTTCTATTTTTTGCGACTTAATTCCATTTTTACCAATCACACATTTAAGATAAAAATCATCTAAGATTAAGGTATCTTTATTTTTTAATGTTATTAGCATAAGTTATATTTTTATGTTTAAACAATCAGTAAGTATAGTTGAGTGTTTCAAATTGTATAATATTTTATACGAAATTAAGGAAATTTTTTCTTTTAATATTTATAATTATCACAATTTGAAAGATTTTATTAATACGATAGAAGATAACAATGTTGAGTCTATTAACTCTTTAATAATTATAGATAAAAATGATAGTAAACTATTATCTCATAAAAAAATAAATACAAATAATATTGTATTTTTTAATGAATTTCCCATACGTATAGAAAAATTTTTAGATCGTATCAACACACAACTAATTCAAAAAAAATATAACTATCAATCTAAAATAGAAATTAAGAAATATCTTTTGAACTTAAATTCAAGAGTCATATCTTTTGAAAAAAAAGATCTAAAGTTAACTGAAAGAGAAATTGATATTATTTTACATTTAAATAATAACAATGAACAATCAATTGAAAAACTTCAAAATGAGGTATGGAGATACTCCTTAGGTTTAGAAACGCACACAGTAGAAACACACATATACAGGTTGAGAAAAAAAATTAAGGATAAATTTAATGATGAAAATTTTATTCTAAGTTGTGAAGATGGATATAAAATATAAATGATAAAAAAAAACCCTATAGCCAAAGAGTTAAGAACAAAAAAATATAAATCTAAAGTTATAAAAGCTAAAAAAGGGAAGGGAAGCTTTAAGAGAAAAAAACTAATCTAGTCTAGCGCCTATTTTCTGGATTATTAATGAAGCCATTGAAGTACCCTTTTGAAGACTTTCTTTTGTGGTTAGATTGTTAATGTGGCCATGCAGAAAACCTGCTGCAAATAAATCTCCAGCACCAGTTAAGTCAACAATTTTCAAATTTTTTTGACTTTCGCACTCAGATACTTCATTATTTTTAATGGCAATACTTCCTTTTTCGCCACGCGTAATAACCAATATTTTTCCAAGTTGTCTTCCAAATGTGATTACTTCGTCAAAGTTTTTTGCATTTATTAATGAAGTAATTTCTTGTTCATTAGCAAAAATAATATCAAGTTTATTTTTAACTAAATCTAAAAAATGTAGTTTATGTCTTTCTACACAAAATAAATCTGATAATGACATGGCTACATTACTAGAATTTTTAATTGCTTTATCAAAAGCAGACTTAGGATCACCCTCATCCCACAAATAACCTTCTAGAAAAATCATTTGACTATTTTTTATTAAATTTACATCTACATCGTTCTCATTAATTTTTCCCGCTATACCCAAAAACACTACCATCGTTCTTTCTGCGTCAGGAGTAATTAAAACCAAGCATGTTCCAGTTGGTAAAGTTTCTTCTTTTTTTTTATAAAAGTATTGAACTTTCTCTTTTATTAGGCCTTCCTCATATTTCTGACCCAAATTATCAGCATTAACTTTACCAATAAATCCAACTTCATTTCCTAACTGAGATAATCCAACAATAGAATTTGCAACAGATCCACCTGATACCGTGTCTTCGATCTTTAAGGTTGATAATAATTTTTTAAACTCTGTGGCTTCTACTAGTTTCATTGTGCTTTTTGTTAGTCCATTGTCCAATAAATATTTATCTTCAACTTTGCAAATAACATCGACAATAGCATTTCCTATTCCTAAAATTTTCATATTAAGCTTTTTTAATATTAATTGGATTTTTACGATTAGGATAACAAGTCGTACAAATTTTACAAGTCAAACCATAACAACTTCTTGCCTTGCAATACTCTCTTCCATAATAAATTATTTGAAGATGTAGTTTGCTCCAATTTTTTTTAGGAAATATTCTTTTCAAATCCTTTTCTGTTTGAGTGACGTTTTTACCATTTGTTAATCCCCATCTTTGAGCTAGACGATGAATATGGGTATCCACCGCAAAGGCTGGAAAGCCAAATCCCTGGGACATTACTACACTTGCAGTTTTGTGACCTACACCAGGCAGTTTTTCAAGTTCCTCAAAAGTCCTAGGTACTTTACCCTCATGTTTATCCAATAATTGTTTAGACATTAAGTATATGCTTTTGGCCTTAACTCTAAAAATGCCTATACTTTTTATTAATTTTTCAATTTTCTTTCTTCCTAATTTTATGAAATGTTCAGGTTTATTATATTTTGGATATATGTTTTTAGTTACATTGTTAACATTCAAGTCTGTACATTGCGCTGACAAAAGAACAGAAGTTAAAAGTGTAAATTTATTCCTATGTTTTAATGGGATGGGGGTAGTTGGATAAATTTTATTTAGAATTTTAAGAATTTTTTTAGCTTTTTTTTTCTCGTCCATTATTTAAAATTCAATAGGTCTCTCATTGAATAAAGTCCAGGTCTTTTTTTTGTAAGCCATTTTGCAGCAATCAAAGCGCCGTCTGAGTATAGAGTTCTATCAAATGCTTCATGATTTAATCTTATAATTTCCTTACCACTTGAGAATGTTACTTCATGTTCCCCAATAATTTCGTCTTTTCTAATTGAATTAAAATTAATCTTTTTTCCATATGGAAAAGATTTTTTATTTAAAAATTTTTTACCTATTAAATTATAAATATTCTTATTTTTTCCATCAGCTATACCCTTTCCAAGCATCAATGCAGTTCCTGATGGATGGTCTTTTTTATGTTTATGATGAACTTCAAATATTTTACTTAGATAATTATCCCCAAGGGAACCTGACGCAATTTCAGTTAAATAAATCAATAAATTAATACCTAAGCTCATATTACCAGCTTTTAATATGGGGATTTTTTTTGAATATTTTTTAATTAAATTTTCTTCTTTTTGTGTAAAGCCAGTTGTTCCAATAACCACCCTTTTTTTAAGTTTAGATGCTATTTTAAGAATTTCTAGAGTAGATACCGGAACTGTAAAATCTATAATTACATCAGTTTTTTTAAAGGCATTATCTCTATTTAGGCCAAGCTTGATACCAGCTATTTTTTTGTTTATTGATTTGTTTTCAGTAAGAGCAACTATCTTAAAATCTTTATTAGATTTAGAAGATTTAATAAGCTGCTGGCCCATTCTTCCAAGACAACCGGTAATGGCTAAATTAATTTTTTTCATTTACTAAATATTAACCTTTTTAAGTTAATTAGTCTTTTAATTTTTCCAAAAACTTTTAGCTTTTTGAAAGAATTTTTTAATACTTGGATTTGATTTTTCGTTTTCAATTTCTCTAAATTTCTCAAGCAATTCTTTTTGTGCTTTATTTAATGAGATTGGCACCTCAGTATTTACTTGTACATAAAGATCACCATTACCACTTCCTCTCATATAAGGCATTCCTTTGCCTTTTAGTCTAAATTGTTTTCCATTTTGTGTTCCATCTGGAATTTTTATTTTGGCTTTACCACCATCAATTGTAGGTATTTCTATTGTTGTCCCTAGAGCAGCATCAGCTATTGATATTGGAAATTCAAAAAATAAATTCTCATCTGATCTTTTGAAAAAATCATGGGAGTGTACATTTACAAATAAATATAAGTCACCATTAGCACCACCTTTGGTTCCAGCCTCTCCTTTTCCAGCCAATCTTATTCTTGTTCCGTCATCAACACCCTTCGGTATTGTTACTGATATTTTTTTTGAAGCTTGTCTGTTACCTTGACCATTACAATCAGCACATGGGTTAGTAATTTCTTCTCCAGATCCTGCACATTGAGGACAAGTTTGTTGAACTGTAAAAAAACCTTGGTTTGATCTTACTTTACCATTCCCACCACAAACCGTACATCTATCAGGTGAGTGACCAGGCTTTGAGCCATTACCCTTGCAGGTATTACATTTTTCTGTTGTTGAAAACTTAATATCTTGTTTTTTGCCTTCGTAAGCCTCTTTTAGTGTAATTGATAGATCGTACCTTAAGTCAGATCCTCTACTGTTAGTTCTGCTTCCACCTCTGGATCTTTCTCCACCTCCAAAATCACCAAAAAAATCTTCGAAAATATCTGAAAAATCTGCACCACCGAAACCACCACTCTGTCTTCCACCGCCACCTTCAAAAGCAGCGTGACCGAAGTTATCATAGTTTTGTTTTTTTTCTTGATCTGAGAGAATACCATATGCTTCGCTGGCTTCTTTAAATTTATCTTCTGCTTTTTTATCACCAGGATTTTTATCAGGATGATGTTTTACAGCTAGTTTTCTATAGGCTGATTTTAAATCTTCAGGACTTGCATTTTTGCTAACACCTAAGACGTCATAAAAATCTCTTTTAGCCATAAGTTACTTTAAGATGATAGTTGTTGTAAGTCTTAAGCGCTTTTTTCTTTATCTTCTTCTTTTACTTCTTCTTTTACTTTTTCTTCATCTTTTACTTCTTCAAAATCTGCATCAACTACATTATCGTCTTTTTTTCCTTCATCATTTTTATCACCATCTTTAGGTGAACCTTCTTTTTTTTCTTGAGACTTATAAATTGCTTCACCAAGCTTCATGGAAGCTTGAACTAAAGTTTCTGTTTTCTTTTTAATAACCTCTGTATCAGTTCCTTTAATGGCTTCTTTTAAGTCGGCTGAAGCATCTTCAATTGCTTTTTTTTCAACATCTGAGACTTTAGCTCCGTGTTCTTTTAGGTTTTTTTCAGTTGAATGAATTAAAGTATCAGCTTGATTTCTTGCATCAACAGATTCTCTTTTCTTTTTATCCTCGTCTTTATTTGCCTCTGCATCTTTAACCATTTTTTCAATTTCCTCATCACTCAAACCGCCTGAAGCCTGGATTTGAATTTTTTGTTCTTTTCCAGTTCCTTTATCTTTTGCAGAAACACTAACAATCCCATTTGCATCAATATCAAATGTTACTTCAATTTGAGGCACTCCTCTAGCAGCAGGAGCAATACCAACTAATTCAAAATTTCCTAACATTTTATTATCAGACGCCATTTCCCTCTCACCTTGAAGAACTCTTATTGATACAGCTGGTTGGTTGTCATCTGCTGTAGAAAAAACTTGGCTTTTTTTTGTAGGTATTGTTGTGTTTTTTTCTATTAATTTTGTTGATACACCACCCAGTGTTTCGATTCCAAGTGATAAAGGTGTTACATCTAAAAGAAGTACATCTTTCACATCTCCCTGAAGTACACCAGCTTGTATTGCAGCACCCATTGCAACAACTTCATCAGGGTTCACACTTTTATTTGGTTCTTTTCCAAAAAAACTTTTAACCTCTGCTAATACTTTTGGCATTCTTGTCATTCCACCTACCATTACTATTTCATCAATTTCATTTGCTGTAAGACCCGCATCTTTAAGTGCAGTCTTACAAGGTGGTAAAGTTTTTGAAATCAAATCTTCAACTAAAGCTTCTAATTTTGCTCTAGTCATTTTTAAATTAATATGTTTTGGACCTGTTTTATCTGCAGTTATGAATGGCAAATTAACATCAGTTTGTTCTGCTGATGATAATTCAATTTTTGCTTTTTCAGCAGCCTCTTTTAATCTTTGAAGAGCTAGTTTATCAGTTCTTAAATCTATGCCATTATCTTTTTTAAATTCTCCAATTAAATAATCAACAATTGTATTATCAAAATCTTCTCCACCTAAAAATGTATCACCATTAGTAGATTTTACTTCAAAGACACCATCACCCAATTCAAGGATAGATACATCAAAAGTTCCACCACCTAAGTCATATACAGCAATTTTTTTATTTTCTTTTTTCTTGTCCAAACCATATGCCAGGGAAGCTGCCGTAGGTTCATTTATAATTCTTAAAACTTCTAATCCTGCAATTTTACCAGCATCTTTTGTAGCTTGTCTTTGAGCATCATTAAAGTAAGCAGGAACAGTTATGACTGCTTTAGTGACCGCTTGTCCTAAATATTTTTCAGCTGTTTCCTTCATTTTTTGAAGAATAAATGCAGATATTTGAGAAGGAGAATATTTTTCACCTTTAGCCTCAATCCATGCGTCTCCTTTTTCTGAATTAACAATTTTAAAAGGTGCTGCTGCAATATCTTTTTTTACAGTAGGGTCATCAAAATTTCTTCCAATTAATCTTTTTACAGCAAATATAGTATTTTCAGGGTTAGTTACTGCTTGTCTCTTTGCAGGTTGTCCAACAAGTTTTTCTCCATCATCAGTAAAAGCAACAACCGAAGGAGTTGTTCTTGCACCTTCTGCATTTTCTAAAACTTTTGGCTGACTACCTTCCATGATAGACACGCATGAGTTTGTTGTTCCTAAATCTATTCCTATAATTTTGCTCATAATTTAAATCCTACCCTTCATATAAGTGTTAATTTTTAATCTACAAGTTCTGACAAATATTATATATTGTCTGAATTCTCTTTATTTTCCTCACTATTTTCTGCTTTATTTTCAGTTTTCTTTGAAACCCCAACTAAAGAAGGTCTAAGTAACCTATCTTTCATCATGAAGCCTTTTTGAATTTCTTGAATGATTGTGCCAGGTTCTTTTTGATCATCATCAATTTCCATCATGGCTTGGTGAAAATTTGGATCTAATTTTTTCCCGATAGAGTCTATGGGAGTAATCCCATTTTTTGATAAAATAGAAACCATATCTTTATTTATAATATCAAAATGTTCTAAAGTTTTTTTTAAAGCCTCTGAATTTTTTAAGACCTCATCACTTTCTAGTATCTGTTTTGATCTTTCTAAATTATCTATTAAGTTTAAGGTTTCTTTTGCAAAAGCAAAACCTCCATAATTAAAAGCATCTTCTCTTTCTTTTTCAAACCTTCTCCTCTGATTTTCCATTTCTGCAAAAGCTCTAATTACCTTATCTTCTAATTCTTTTATTTTTTCTTCTGAGGTTATCTCTTCTACGACTTCACTTTTTTCTTCAATATTTTGTTCTTTTCCTTCTTCACTTTTTTCTTCAATATTTTGTTCTTTTCCTTCTTCACTTTTTTCTTCAATATTTTGTTCTTTTCCTTCTTCACTTTTTTCTTCAATATTTTGTTCTTTTCCTTCTTCACTTTTTTCTTCAAAAGCCTGTTCTTTGGTCACCGAGTCTTCATTTTTTATATTTATGTTTTGATCTTTTTCCATTGACACTTATATGGTATGAAATTTGATAATTGCTAGATGTTAAAGAAAAAAATTATAAAGTTATTGATTGGAACAAATAACAAAGGAAAATTAAAGGAAATAAGAGATTTATTGCCTAAAAACCTTGAAATTTGTTCACCCTCAGACCTTAAAATTAAAAGTCCTGCTGAAAATGGAAAAACTTTTGAAGAAAATTCTTTAATTAAAGCTAAATATTTCTCTAAAAAATCACAAATGGTGTGCTTGTCAGATGATTCAGGCTTGGAAATAGATATTTTAGATGGAGACCCGGGCATATATTCTGCCAGATGGGGAGGGAAAAAAGGAGATTTTGTCAAGGCAATTAACAGAGTTTTTAAAGAATTATATAAAATAGACAAAGATTGGAAAAATAAAAAAATTAAAGCTAAATTTATTTGTAGTCTAACCATTTATTGGCCTAATAAAAAAATAGTATATTCCAGAGGGGAAGTTAAAGGTTATATATCACCTTACCCAAGAGGAAAAAATGGATTTGGTTATGATCCTATTTTTTTACCACTAAATAAAAAAAATACTTTTGGTCAAATGAAGTCAATAGAAAAATATAAAATGGACCATAGATTCAAAGCTTTTAAAAAAATTAAAAAATTTTTTTAAAAGTTTTATTTTCAACTTTATAAAAATTAAGAATATGATTAATTTTATTATCTTTTATTTCAAAAATTCCAATTTTTCCTTTAAACATTGTTTTTTTAGTAAAAATTTTTTCATTTATTTTGAAATCATTTTGAAGAATCAAATAGTAAACAAGCCCCACTAAATCATAACTTAAAAAAGATAGTTGATTTGGGTATTGTTTAAATTTCTCAAAATATTCCAACTTAAAATCATCATAGTTTTTTTTATTTATAGATGGAAAATAAATAGGTTGTGAGCTGGTTTCTTTTAAAAGCGACTCATCAAACCATTGATTAAGTGTTATAAAATATTTTTCTTTAGGGGATATATCTGTGTATAGCAAAGAAGTAGTAACACTTTTTAAGCTCTCATCAAAGTCTGCAATTATTACAGAGTCAAATTTTACACTTCCTATTGTGTCTTTTTTTTTTAAATTTTCAATTAGACGTTCCTTGTTACTTTCATTTGATTCTTCCAGTCTTTTTATTTCATCTTCTAAATTCTGCTTTCTTCTTTTGTAGTTTGTTATTTTTTCAATTTGTTTTGTAAGCTTAGTTGGATCTAAATCATAAATATAATTTTTCATTATTTTTAATCCAGAAACAGATATCGCATCTTCTATATCATATTTATAATCTGCATTCGGCGTTAAGAAAATAGTATTTTTAATTTTATTTAATTTTATAAATTTTTGAATTGCCTTTAATTGCGAGGTTGCATTAATGCCTGTGCTAATAATCTTTTTTGAATTATGGTTATCTTTATTTGTAAGAGATAAAAAAGTAATATCTTTAAGTTCATCAAGATAGATTAGGTTATCATTAAATACTGGACCAATTATTATTTTAACTCCTAATTGACTCAACTCTTTTGCACTTCTCAAGGTAGTTGCAGGATCTGATTTGGTGTCTCTAGGCAATATTTCTATTAACGGGCTATTGATTTTATTAATAGCTAGTCCGGTTGCCTTAATTATGGATTGTCCCATTTTACTGTATTGTCCTGACAAGGGAATCAAAAGACCTATTTTAATTTTTTCAGTTGCAAGTATTTTTTTTGAAGGAATTATTAATGTTAATAATAATATTATTATAATTTTAGTAATTTTTTCCATATTAATGTTATTATTATAATGATTAAATTTTAATGATTCTACATTCAGAAAAAATAAATAATAGATTTAAAAATGGACTATATATTATTTCTACACCCATTGGTAATTTAGGTGACATTACCTTTAGGGCAATAGATATTTTGAAAAAATCAGATTATATACTATGTGAAGATACACGTGTTTCTAAAAACTTATTAGATAAATATGATATTAAGTCAAAATTGATTTCAAACCATAAATTTAATGAAAAAAAAAATTTATCAAGAATTATTGAAATATTAAAATCAGATTCCATAGTATCACTCATTTCCGATGCGGGCACGCCTGCTCTTTCTGACCCTGGAGCAATACTTATTAATGAATGCTTAAATAAAAAAATAAGTATTTTTCCAATACCAGGTGCGTCTGCCATTTCTTCGGCAGTATCAATTAGTGGATTTAATGAAAAATATTTTTTTTATGGTTTTTTTCCAGAAAAAAATATTAAGCTTAAAGAAGACTTTGATGCTTTATCAAATTTAGATAGCTCTATTGTATTTTTTATTTCTCCAAAGAAATTTAATAAATCAGTAGAAGTTATCAAACAATATTTTGCAGGAAGAAAAATATTAGTATGTAGAGAAATGACAAAGTTTTATGAAGAATATATTAGATCGGACGTCAATAATCTTGAGCCCTTCAAGGACAATCCAAAAGGAGAATTAACAATAGTTATATCTGAAAATGGATCAATAAAAAAGGCTTCGCCAATACTAGAAGAATCTGATAAAAAAAATATTCAAAAAATGATTAATAAATTAAGCATAAAAGACATAACTGATTTGATTAGTCAGAAAAGCAATGTTTCTAAAAAAGAAATTTATAATTATTGTTTAAAGTTAAAAAATGAAAAATAAAATAATATTAATAGTTTTAACACTTTTAATACTCTCGGGATGTGTAGGGACAGCATCTAAGGGAATTTTTGGCACAGGTGTAAGTGTTGCCCTAGACCCAAGATCGCTAGGCACTCAAATTGATGATTCGGTCATGCAAAAAAATTTAGCAGCAAGAATTTTATTAAGAGATAAAAATTATTTTTTAACAGTTAAAACCAAAGTTTTAGACGGAAGAATTTTTTTAACAGGAAAAATTGATAACCCTGAGGAAAAACTTCAACTAACTAAACTGGCCTGGGAAACGGACGGCGTAAGATCTGTTAAAAATGATATTAAAATCAAAGAAGATTTTAATTTTAAACAATCAGCTAAAGATTTGTTAATAACCTCTCAATTGCGTACAGCATTAATATTTAATAAGAAAATAAAGGCAACCAATTATCAAATAGACACATATAAAAAGAAGATTTTTGTTTATGGAATTTCTCATACAGCAGAAGAAAGAGAAGAAGTAATTGCTGAAGCAAAAGAAATACTTGATGTTAAGGATGTAATAGCGAGTATTTTTTTAGTAGAAGATTTAAGAATTCAGCAAAATTAATTTTTTTTATTATAAGAAATAACACCAGCTGAATATGCGGCAACAGAAGCTAAATTTAATATATCAGAAGTAGAAGATCTTAAAGGAGCAATTTCAATTGGTTGGCCCAACCCAATAAGTAATGGTCCAATAACTTTTGCACCACCCAACTCTTTCATCATTTTATATGAAATAGCTGCACTATGCTGTCCGGGCATAATTAATATATTTGCATTTCCAACTATTTCTGAAAATGGATAAAGCTCTTTATATTGATCATTTAAAGCAACATCGGGCTGCATATCGCCATCAAATTTAAAATCTACTTTTTTTCCTTTTAAAATATCAACAGCATTTTTTATATGTTTAGTTCTACTTGTTAATGGTTGTCCAAATGTAGAATGAGATACAAAAGCAACTTTTGGATCAAAACCAAATAGTCGAACAACTCTTGCAGTTGAAATGGCTATCTCAGCCAATTGCTCAGAACTAGGATATTCATGTACACTTGTATCTCCTACAAATACTGTTTTTCCTTTATTAACAATCATGTTAAGACCAAACATTATCTCTCCAGGTCTTGGTTCGACAACTTTTACTATTTTTTCTAAAGATGATCCATATCTTCTGGTATTTCCAGTAACCGCACCATCAGCATCACCACAAGAAACCATACATGAAGCCCATATCACTCTATCGTTTCTAACCATCCTGTCACAATCTCTTTCTAATAAACCTTGTTCTCGTTGCATTTTTTGAAATAAAAATTTTACATATCTTTCTCTCTTTTTTTTATCAGTTGAGTTAGTTATCTCAATATCAAGATTTTCATTGTAACCAATTTCTTTTAATCTTTGTTTAATAGTATCTTTTTTAGCAACCAATATTGGAATTCCTAGGCCACTGTTTTTAAAAGCAATTGCAGCTTTTAAAGTATTTTCATCTTCACCATCAGCAAAAACGATTCTTTTTTGTTCTTTTTTAATTTGTGAATTTATTCCTTGCATAATTGTAACAGAAGGATCCAATCTTTGTTTAAGACTTTCTTTATATATTTCAAAATCTTTAATTCCTTTTCTTGCAACACCACTATCCATTGCAGCTTTTGCAACTGCAGCTGGGATTATACTAATTAATCTTGGGTCGAATGTTGATGGAATTATATATTCTCGCCCGTAATGAGGCCTGTCTCCACCCATTGCAGCTACAACTTCGTCAGGAACATCTTCACGAGCTAGAGTTGCTATTGCATTTGCAGCTGCAACTTTCATTTCTTCATTAATTGTTTTAGCTCTAACGTCTAGAGCTCCTCTAAAAATATATGGAAAGCCAATTAAATTATTCACTTGGTTAGGATAATCTGACCTACCTGTTGCTATAATGGCATCGTCACGAACCTCTTGAATTTCTTCAGGAGTAATTTCAGGGTCAGGGTTAGCGCATGCAAAAATTATTGGATTTTTTGCCATTTTTTTTACCATATTTTTTGAAAGAGCTCCTTTGGCAGATAGTCCCAAAAATACATCCGCACCCTTAATTACATCATCTAAAGTTCTACATTTAGTTTCAATCGCGTGAGCTGATTTCCATTGATTTAAATTTTCTCTACCTCGATAAATAACTCCCTTTCTATCAACCATTGAAATATTTTTTTGTGGTATTCCATTTTTTTTAAATAAATTAGTACAAGCCATTGCAGATGCTCCAGCTCCATTTACAACAACTTTAATTTCTTTTATAGATTTTCCAGAAATATCAAGTGCATTAATTAATGCCGCTGTAGTAATAATAGCAGTACCGTGTTGATCATCATGAAATACTGGAATGTCTAAAATTTCTTTTAATTTTTCTTCAATAATAAAACAATCTGGCGCAGCAATATCTTCTAAATTTATACCTCCGAAACTGGGTGCAAAGTTTTTTATACTATTGATTATCTCATTAGCGTCACTACAATCTATCTCCAAATCTATAGAGTCTATATCTGCAAATCTTTTAAATAATACAGCTTTTCCTTCCATCACAGGCTTTGAAGCTAAAGCACCCAAGTTGCCCATTCCCAAGATTGCAGATCCGTTGCTTATCACAGCTACCAAATTACCTTTTGTAGTATAATCATAAGCAGCATCTGGATTTTCTGCAATTGCCCTAACAGGTGCGGCTACCCCTGGCGAATACGCTAAAGCCAAGTCTCTTTTTGATGTCATTGGTTTCGATGAAATGATCTCAATCTTGCCAGGTTTATTGCTATTATGAAAGTCTAGGGCTTCTTTATCTGTGTAATGATCAATTTTTGTTTTTTTCATTTAAGATAATTAGCTATACAAATGAAGCAAATTTAAGACTAATATGATTTATGAACCTTATTAAGTCAACAGGCACATTTAGTTTTTTTACTATAATTAGCAGATTACTTGGTTATTTGAGAGATATATTGATTGCCGTATTTCTTGGAACGGGTCCCTTGGCTGACGCTTTTTTTGTGGCATTTAGAATTCCAAGTACATTTAGGAGACTTTTTTCAGAAGGAACGTTTAATGCGGCATTTGTTCCAAGCTATGCGGCTGAACTTTCACAAGGAAAAGAGCAATCTAGTGAATTTGCAAATAATGTATTTAACCTATTAATTTTAGGTTTATTTTTTTTAGTCATAATTATTGAGATCTTTATGCCTACTTTTGTATTTTTGATAGCACCAGGATTTGATGGTGATAATCAAAAAATGGATTTAGCAATTAACCTAACAAGAATAACATTTCCTTTTTTATTTTTTATAAGTTTAGCGTCATTTTTTTCAGCAATATTAAATTCACACAATAGATTTGCAGTTGCAGCTGCTACCCCAATAATTTTAAATTTAATGTTAATAGGGGTATTATTTTATGGAAGTTTTTTAAATGATAAACTTGTATTTTATTTATCTTATGTAGTTACATTATCTGGAATTATACAATTAATATTTTTGTACATTTTTGTTAAAAAATTTTACCAACCAAAAATTACTTTAAAAATTAAAATCAATGAAAAAGTAAAAAAATTTTTTAAAAAATTATTACCTAGTATATTTTCATCTGGAGTTACCCAAATCAATATTTTAGTTGGCACTATAATTGCATCCTTTCAAACAAGTGCAGTTTCTTACCTTTATTATGCAGATAGAATTTACCAAATAAATTTAGCTATAGCTGGAATAGCGATTGGGGCAGTTATACTTCCTCAACTTTCTAGGTATATTCAAAATAATCAAAAAGAAGAAATAATGCTAATCCAAAATAAGGCTTTAGAATTAAGCTTATTTTTAAGCATACCTGCTACTATTGCTCTTCTAATTGGTTCTGAACAAATCGTGTCAGCTTTATTCGGCTATGGTTCATTTGAAGAAAATGGAGTTAAAAACTCTGCAAAAGCTTTATTTTATTTTAGTCTAGGTTTACCCGCATTTTCTTTAATAAAAGTTTTTTCAAGTTTTTTCTTTGCACGCCATAATACTAAAATTCCATTTTATATCTCTCTAATTTCAGTTTTATTAAACATCACAATAAGTGTTTTTTATTTTAAAACTATTGGGTTTATTATTATTCCCATAGCAACAAGTATATCTTCTTGGTTTAATGCGATTATTTTGTTTCTTTTTTTAAAGAAAAAAAAATTATTTGACTTTAATTTAGTATTTTTAAAGAGATTTATAAGAATTTTAATAGCAGCTATTATTATGGGTATATTTTTTAACTATCTAATTAATTTTTTTGATAGTAATTTAGATTATGATCAAAAATTTAAATCAGCTTATTTAATTGGATCAGTATTATTAGGACTAATCTCTTATTTGTTAATTGCAATTTTGATCAAAGCTTTTAAAATTAGTGATATTAAAATAAAGTATTAAATTAATGAGTAAAAAAATTTTTTCAGGTGTTCAACCCACGGGAAACCTTCATCTAGGAAACTATTTAGGTGCAATTAAAAATTTTGTAGAATTAAATAATAAAAAAGAAAATGAGTGTATTTTTTGTGTAGTAGATCTTCATGCAATTACTGTTAAACAAGATCCCAAAGAATTAAAAAAAAATATTAGAGAAACAGCTGCAACATTTATTGCTTGTGGAATAGATCCTCAAAAAAGTATTATTTTTAATCAATCAATGGTGTCTGCTCACTCTGAATGTGCCTGGATATTAAGCTGCGTATCAAGAATTGGATGGTTAAATAGAATGACGCAATTTAAAGAAAAAGCAGGAAAGGATAAAGAAAAAGCTAGTGTTGGACTTTATTCTTATCCCGTATTAATGGCTGCAGATATTCTACTTTATGATGCTACACATGTACCAGTTGGAGACGACCAAAAGCAACATTTGGAGTTATGCAGAGATATTGCTCAAAAATTTAATAATGATTTTAATTCCTCAGAATTTTTTAGAGTTCCTGAGCCCCTAATTCAAGAAGGATTTTCTAGAATTATGAGTTTAAAAGATGGAATGAAAAAAATGAGCAAATCAGATCCATCTGATTTAAGTAGAATTAACCTAACAGATGATGAGCATCAAATATTAAGTAAAATCAAAAAAGCTAAAACAGATCCATTGCCTATGCCACGTGACAAAGAAAATTTATTAGAAAGACCTGAGGCAAAAAATTTATTAGAAATTTATTCGTGCCTGGTAAATAAAAAATTAGATGACTCAATTAATGAATTTAAGGGTAAAAATTTTTCTAACTTTAAAGAAATTCTTTCTGAAATTTTGATTGAAAAAATTTTTCCAATATCAAAAGAAATAAAAAAATTATTAGATGATAAAAATTACTTAGATGATATTTTATTGGAAGGGTCAAGTAAAGCAGATGAAATAGCCTCAAAAAAAATAAAAAAAATTAAAAAACTGGTGGGTTTTTAATAAAATTTATTAATTGGTTTAATTTTAGAAATTAATCATTATATATAAAGTATGTTTGTACAGACCGAAATAACACCGAACCCAAATGCATTAAAATTTATACCAGGCAAAGCTGTATCTAATAGTGGGTCTTTAGAATTTACAAAAAAAGAGGATATTAATAACGAACTGGTAAGAAATCTCCTTTCAATTAATGGTGTAACTGGAATTTTTTTAGGAGCAGATTTTTTATCGATAAATAAAAATGAAAATATAAATTGGGAAGATATTAAACATATAGCAATTTCGTTGATCAATGATTTTTACTCTTCAGGAAGAGAATTTGTAATAGATAATAAAATAGAAAAAAAAAATGCCTCTAATTTGATAGAAATAGAAAAAAAAATAATTAAGTTATTAGAAACAAAAATAAGACCTGCGGTTGCAAGAGATGGTGGTGATATTAAATTTAAAGAATTTAAAAATGGAGTTGTAAAAGTAGAGTTGCAAGGAAGTTGTTCAGGCTGTCCGAGTTCAACAATGACTCTTAAACAAGGTGTTCAAAATCTCTTATGCCACTATCTTCCTGAAGTTAAGGAAGTAATTGCTGTATAAAAATGATTAAAAAAAAAATAGACATTGCTGAAGTAAAAAAATATTTACAAAAAAAAGGATTTATAATATCTAGAAATAATAAAAATAAAATTTTTTTTAGTGCTCAGAAGAGTTTGGAACCTATTTTTAAAACTATCATAAGCAGTGTTGGAATAGTATTGTTTTTTTTTACAATTCCGCATGTAATTAATTTTAAAAATGAAAAAAGTTTTTATTCAAAAGAATTTAAAAACAACTCTCAAAGTAATTTTAAGAAAACATTTGAGAATAAGGAATCATCTAAATTTGATGAATTAGATGAAAATGTTGTAGAAAAATATTTATTTGAAGATGTTTTTGAATTTAACGATTTGCCAAATGATACTGTTAGACTGAGTGCGTCAACAATTGAGCAATTATTTAAGGATACTAATTACTCCTTAGATGATGTTAGAAAAAAAAAATTAGTTAAACCTGTATCATTAACGCTGTTACCTGCGGAAATTAAAATGATAGAAAATACCAAAAAAAGAAAAGAATTTTTTATTCAAATTATCTTACCACTAGTGATAGAGGAAAATAATCACATTAGAAGTGACAGAAAAAAACTTTTTAAAATTTTGAACAAAAGCAATAATACAAAATTAGAAAAGACATGGCTTGAAAAAAAATTCAAACAATATGGTGTGGCCAAGAGTGATTTATCAACATTAAAAATAAGGATGGATGAAATTCCAGTATCTATGGCAATAGCTCAAGCTGCCAAAGAAACAGGCTGGGGAACATCTAGGTTTGCACTAGAGGGGAACGCTTTGTTTGGACAGTGGACCTGGTCAGGCGAGGGAATAAAACCGGCTGGAGCAAAAGATAATAGCTCTCACAAAGTAATGAAATTTAATATTTTACAAGCCTCTGTGAAAGCGTATCTAAGAAATCTTAATACGCATGCATCCTATAAACAATTTAGAAAAGCAAGAGCTGAACTAAGAGACGAGGGAAAAAAACTAGATAGTATGATTTTATCCAATCATTTAGATAAATATGCAGAAACAGGTAAAGAGTATGTTAGAATTTTACAACAAATTATAAGACAAAATAAATTAATGGATTTTGATGATGCTAAATTACTTCCAAAAAGTATTGATTTAGAGAGTTTAATTTAATTTTGTTCAATAGAAAATTGAACACCAAACCATCGCCAAATATTTCCATCATTTAAAGAGCAATTAATTCTACCTCTTCGAAAAATAAATTTTTCCCTAAAATTAATATTTAATTTATGTCCATCAAAATAAGTTAATGATTTTTTCCACTTGTTACCTTCGTCGGAAAAGCAATTAATATTATTTAAGTTTTTTTGTTTTTTGAAAAACTCAACAGAAAATTTAGGCGGATTATTTTTAAGGGTTATATATTTTTCTTTAGGAAGAAGATTTTTATACTGCAAAGGTTGTAGATTAATTAAAAATTTAAACCTTTTTAGATCACCATATTTTTCATTAATTGGAAATCGAGGCAATTCATATCGATTTTTATTAAAATCTATGACACCAGAATGCTGGCCAAAAGCAAATTTAAAGTTTTTAGATATATATTCTTTTATATAATCACTATATTCTCCAAAAGGATAAGAAAAAAATATTGGGTTATATCCAAGATTATTAGTAAAAATTTTACTTGCTTTTTTTATGTCATGAATAAAATCTTCTTTTTTAAAATTCACTAAATAATCATGTGAATGTGAATGATTGCCAATATATACATTGGGCTCTCTTTCTATTTCTTTAATTTGTTCCCAGTTCATATATCCATTCTTACCAACTGCCTCTGTTGAAACAAATAGAATAAAAGGAATTTTGTTACTCTTTAAGTAAGGCCAGGCAGTTTTATAAAATGATGAAAATGCATCATCTATAGTTATAAGAATTTTCTTTTCTTTTTTTGGTATGTTAAAATTTTTTATAAAATCACCAGGATTATAAAAGCTGTAATTTAAACTTTTGATTATTTTAATTTGTTCCTCAAAGATCTCCATCTGTATATTGGTTGAAGGGTATTTTTTTTCATCAAATCTATGATACATCAATGAAAGTATACCCATATCATTAGAATAATATTTGATATTATTTTCATCTGCTCTAGAGTTATTATTAAATAATATTATTATGAATAAACTAATTGTAGATGCAGCGAGGGATAAAATTTTTTTAACACACATTGTAGATAAAAATATTTATACTTGTAGTCATGAAAATAGCAAAATTAATTTTGAAAAATTGATAATACTAATAAATGAATTTTTAAATATCAATAACAGTACATTAAGTAAAATAGAGGTTATTTATGTCAACAGAGGCCCAGGTAGCTTTGCTGGTATAAGAAACTCACTTTCAACTGTTAAAGCTATATTTTTAACTAAAAAGATAGATTATTACTGTTTTAGCTTTTCAGATTTTGATAAGTTAGATAATATTAACTATGAAGATATTCCATATTTATGTGATAAATTTAAAATTAAAAAAAATTTGATTAATCCTATTTATTTAAGTTAAAATTGAATATGTCAGAATCCATCGAACAAAAATGTTTATCAAAAGGTGTTAAGCTCACTGATCAAAGAAAAATAATAGCTAAGATTATGTCAGAATCAAAGGATCATCCGGATGTTGATGAACTTTATAACAGAGCTTCAAAAATTGATTCAAAAATTAGTATTGCAACAGTTTACAGAACAGTAAAGTTATTTGAGGAGTCTGGAATTTTAACTAAACATGAATTTAAAGGAGGTAAGGCTCGCTATGAAGAGTTAAATGAAGGTCATCATGACCATTTGATAGATGTCAAATCAGGAGAAATAATTGAATTTGTAGATGAAGAGATTGAAAAGTTACAAAAAAAAGTTGCTGAAAAATATGGATATCAGCTTATTGACCACAAGTTAGAATTGTATGGAGTTAAAAAAAAATCCTAACTTAATGGATAAAAAAATATTTATCAAAACTTTTGGATGCCAAATGAATGAATATGATTCGAATCGTATTTTCGACTCGGTTCAAAAAATTGGTTTTAATAAAACAGATAGATATGAAGATGCAAATTGTTATCTTCTGAATACATGTCATATTAGAGATAAGGCAAAAGAAAAAGTTTATCATGAGATAGGAAGAGTTAAAAAAATTTTTAGATATAAAAAAAAACCAATGGTTATTGTAGTTGGATGTGTTGCACAAGCAGAAAACCAAGAAATGTTGAAAAGGGAACCTTACATTGATATTGTTATTGGACCACAGTCGTATCATAAAATTAATGATGTAATATTAAATTATTCTAAAGATAAAAAAAAAAAAGAAGAAACTGACTTTGATACTATTTCAAAATTTAATTATTTAAGTAAAATTAAAAATAAAGATAGTAAGGTGTCATCATTTTTAACAATTCAAGAAGGATGTGATAAGTTTTGTCATTTTTGTGTTGTTCCCTATACGCGTGGACCAGAATATTCAAGACCTTTTAATCAAATCATTAATGAAGCAAAAGAATTAATTCAAAGTGGCGCAAAAGAAATTATTCTTTTAGGTCAGAATGTTAACGCTTATAAATATAAAGAAGGTAACAAAAAATTTAGGTTATCAGATTTATTGTTAGAATTAGAAAATTTTGATAAACTAGAGAGAATTAGGTATACAACATCCCACCCAAAAGACATGACGGAAGACTTAATAAATGTATATAAAAAATCAAATAAATTGATGCCATTAGTCCATTTACCAGTTCAAAGTGGATCAAATAAAATTTTAGAATTAATGAACAGAAAACACACAATCGAAGAATATTTAAAAATTTATAAAAAATTAAAAGACATCAACACTGACATAGAGTTTTCAAGTGATTTTATTATTGGGTATCCTGAAGAAAATGATAATGACTTTAAAGATACTATGGAGTTAATAAAAAAAATTAAATTTACTAATTCTTATTCCTTTATTTTTAGCCAAAGACCAGGCACAGTGGCGGCCGATCTTAATTTGGTTGATAAAAAAAAATCTAAGGAAAGACTGGAAATAATTCAAAAAAAATTATTTGAAAACCAAATAGAAAAAAATAAATCTTTAGAAAATACGGTAGTTGAAGTTTTAGTTGAAAATCAAATGAAAAATTCCCAAAAATTATTTGGAAGAACAAAATATATGACATCGGTAATTTTTGAAGGTGGATTAGAAAATATTGGAAAAATTGTTAAGGTTAAAATAATAAGTAGCAATCAAAATAGTTTATTTGGAAAATTAAAAGAAAGTTATAAACAAAGGGTAGCTTAAAATTGAGCAATACATTTTCAAAAAAAATTAGCCCCACATTAAAATTTGTCTATTCTGATAACAACTCTCTAAGTATTATCTTTCACGATAATGATTTGCTAATGGGCGTAGTGGGTGAATTTAATGAAAACTTAAAGAAACTAGAAAAAATTACAAATATAAATCTATATTCTAGAGGTAATTCTATCTTAATAAAATCATCTCCAAAAAAAAATGAAATTGCAAAAAATGCTATTCAATTTTTGGCAAGTCAGTTTATTACTAATGGTAGTATTGAAAAAAAAGATATAATCTCATCCTTAGACAAATTTATGATTGAAGAAAAAGTAAAAAACCCAAATGTTTCTGAAATAATTAAAACACCAAAAAAATCAGTAATCCCTAGATCAGAAAAGCAAAAAGAATACGTTAGGGCATTGAGACAAAGTGAAATTACAATATCAGCTGGTCCTGCTGGAACTGGGAAAACTTTTTTAGCTGTCGCTGTTGGTCTGACAATGTTACTTGATAAGAAGATTGAAAGAATTATTCTATCAAGACCCGCAGTAGAAGCAGGTGAAAGACTTGGTTTCTTACCAGGAGATATGAAGGAAAAAGTAGATCCATATCTAAGACCTTTATATGATTCACTTTATGACCTTTTTGACTATGAAAAAATTCAAAGAATGATCGAAATTGGTGACATTGAAATAGCTCCGTTAGCATTTATGAGGGGTAGAACTCTAAAAAATTCCTTTGCAATTTTAGATGAAGCGCAAAATGCAACAGATACGCAAATTAAAATGTTTTTAACGCGTATTGGAGAAAATTCTAAAATAGTTATTAATGGTGACCCATCCCAGATTGATTTGCCCCATAAAAATATGTCTGGATTGAATCGATCTAAAAAATTATTAGGACATTTAAATGAAATATCAGTTATAGATTTTGACCACTCCGATGTAGTGAGGCATCCTTTGGTTTCCAAAATAGTAAAAGCTTACTCAGATAAAGAAAATGATTAATGTTGATGTAGTTTCAGAGAGCGATCTATGGAATAAAGAAATTAAAAAAAAAAGTTTTTTTTTTAACTCGTTAGTAAATCTTTTTCCAAAAAAGTATAAATTTATAAAAAAAAAAGTAAGTTTAACAATTTTACTTTCAAATAATAGAAATATTAAAAAACTAAACAAAAAATTTAGAAATAAAAACAAACCAACTGATGTTTTGTCTTTTCCTTCTGAAAAAAAACTTAATTTAAAAAAATTTCCTTATATTGGGGATATAGTCATTAGCTATGAGTTTATGAATAAACCAAAGTCTCAAGATAAGATAAAGTTCATAAATAAAGTTATAAAGACCTTCATTCATGGTTTTCTTCATCTGCTTTTTTATGATCATATCAAATTGAAAGATTTTAAAAAAATGGTCAAAGAAGAAAAAAAAATTTATAATACAATCAAAACAAAAATTACTAAACTTGTTTAAAAAAAACCTTCTAGACTCTCTGTATATTATTTTTTTAGGTGCATTTAGTTCTTATAGTTTACCACCGTACAATTATTTTATTATTAATTTTATTACTTTTTCTTTATTCTTTATATTTATATTTAATAAAAAAAAAACAATTTCTAATAGTGGATATTTTTTTAAATACGGGTGGTTTTTTGGATTTGGGTATTTTTTATCTAGCTTATACTGGATATCAATCTCATTAACGTTTGATCAGAGCTTTAAGTTTTTAATACCATTTGCTATAATTTTATTACCAGCTTTTTTAGCTATATTTTATGGCTTAATAACATATATTTTTTCAATTTTTTATTCAAAAAATGTCATTAGTTCATTTTTTATTTTTTCAATTTTATTTGGGATAATTGAATTTATTAGAGGTTTCATATTCACAGGTTTTCCATGGAATTTAATTGCATATAGTTTTTCAGATCACATTTATTTTATCCAAATTCTATCTGTTATCGGAACGTATTCCTTCAATTTGATTTGCATTTCTTTATTTACAGTTCCAGCTTTATTTATTTTAAGAAAATCTAGAAAAGAAGTTATGCTTTGTTTTTCCTTCATTTTAATTTCTGTAGGATTTTTAATTTTTGGTAATTTAAAAAATAATGAATTTAATTCTTTGGAAAGTGTTAAAAACCCTTATATAATAAGGGCCATATCTCCAAATATCAGTTTAGATAGATTTTATTCAAATCAGGATGAATTAAAGTTAATTAAAGAACTTATAAAACTAAGCAGACAAGAAAAAAAAAGAGCAACAATTTTTTTATGGCCCGAAGGAATCATCCCAGATAGCCACTTAAGAGATATGGATATCTATAAGAATTTATTTTCAAATAATTTTGGTAACGATGATTTAATTATAATGGGCTTAAATAGCACAGAGAAAAAGAAAGATAAAAATTTAATTTTTAATTCAATGGCCGTATTTAATAACAAGCTAGAACTAGTGCAAAAATACAACAAGATTAATCTAGTGCCTTTCGGTGAGTTTATTCCATTTGAAAATATTTTGAGTTTAATAGGTTTTAAAACTATTACAAATAATCATCAATCTTTCTCTAGAGGCAATATTAGGAAACCCATAAATATTAAAAATAATAAAATTAATTTAAGTTTACTTCCCTTAATTTGCTATGAAATAATTTATTCTGGAAAACTATCTAAAAATAAAAATTTTGATTATATAATTAATATTTCAGAAGATGGTTGGTTTGGAAGTTCAATAGGGCCCAAACAACATTTTGCTCACAGCATTTTTAGATCTGTTGAAAGTGGAAAATATACCATTAGATCTGCAAATAATGGTATTTCTGCAGTCATAAATCCATTGGGGATTATAGAGGCCAAGGTTGAATTTGGATCAACAGGCTATATTGATTTTTCTGAGAGTAAATCAATTAAATCCACACTTTTTTTAAAACATGGTAATAAAATTTTTCTAATATTAATTTTATTATATATTTTTTTATTTTTTTCATTTAATAGACTCACAGATGAGTAATTTAAAAAACTTTTTATTTACTAGTGAGTCTGTGTCTGAAGGACACCCAGATAAAGTATCAGATCGTATTTCAGATATGGTTGTAGATTGCTATCTAGCAGGAGACCCCTTTTCCAGAGTAGCTTGTGAAACATTAACCACAACAAATAAAGTTGTTCTTGCTGGAGAAGTAAGGGGCCCAGAAATTAAAAAAGAAGAACTAATTCAAAAAGTTAGAGATTGCATTAAAGATATCGGTTATGATCAAAAAGGTTTTACTTGGAGAGAGGCAACAAAAATAGAAAGTTACCTCCATTCACAATCTGCAGATATTGCCATGGGAGTAGATTCCGCAAGTAATAAAGATGAAGGAGCTGGTGATCAAGGAATAATGTTTGGCTACGCTTGTAATGAAACAGAAGAGTTAATGCCAGCACCAATTCATTATTCCCATAAAATTTTAAAACTTATGGCAGAGGATAGAAAATCTGGAAAATTAAAAAATATAGAACCAGACTCTAAGAGCCAAGTTACTTTTGAATATGTCGATGGAAAACCAACTAAAGTTAAATCAGTTGTAATATCTTCACAACACTCTGTCGATGTAGACCAAGCGAAAGTAAGAGAATTGTTAACACCCTATATGCTAAAATCAATTCCTGAAAATTTTTTAAAAGATTTTGATGAAAATGAGTTTTATGTAAACCCTACTGGAAATTTTGTGATAGGGGGACCAGATGGAGATTGTGGTTTAACAGGAAGAAAGATAATAGTAGATACCTACGGTGGAGCCGCACCTCATGGTGGAGGAGCTTTTTCAGGAAAAGATCCAACCAAAGTAGATAGATCAGCTGCATATGCTGCAAGATATATTGCTAAGAATGTTGTTGCTTCTAATATTGCAGATAAATGTTTAATTCAATTAGCCTATGCAATAGGAGTCTCTAAACCTTTATCTATTTATGTAGACTTATTTGATAATGATTTAGATAAAAATAAATTTGTATCAGAAAAAATCTCAGAAAACTTTGATTTAAGCCCTAGAGGAATTAGAGAAATGCTAGGTTTAAATAAACCAATTTATGAAAAAACAGCAGCTTATGGTCACTTTGGAAGAACACCGGAGGCAGATGGTTCATTTTCATGGGAAAAAACTGATAAAAAAAATGTTTTTTCTAAATAGTATCTATTGAATTAAAAAAAAATCTTTATATATTGCTCTTACATTATTGAAATTACAAAATGGGCCTGAGCCCATTTTTTTTTGGAGTTAATAAAAATATGTTAAATAAAAGAGCTGATAAATTAGAATTACTTAGAATAGCGGAGGCTGTTGCTCTGGAAAAATCTATCGACAAGGAATTAATCATAGATTCAATGGAAACAGGAATTGCTAAAGCGGCAAAATCAAAATTTGGTCAAGATAACGAAATTAAAGTTTTAATTGACAGAAATAATGGTGACATTGGGATTTTTAGAAAATTAATACTTGTAGAAAACCCAGAAAATACAAATACAGAAATTAATCTTCAAGATGCCATAATATTAAATGATGATAATAAAAATAAAAAAGTTGGTGATGAAATTTTACAGCCGTTACCATCTTTTGATTTTGGAAGGATAGCTGCACAAACAGCAAAGCAAGTTATAAGCTTTAATGTAAGAGAAGCTGAACGTGAAAGACAATATAATGACTTTGTAGATAAGAAAGACTCAATTTTAAGTGGTATTGTAAAACGTTTAGAATTTGGAAATGTTATTATTGATTTAGGTAGAACTGAGGCAATTATTCAAAAAAATGAAATAATTCCGAGAGAGAATATTAAAGCGGGTGATAGAATTAAAGCTTATTGTTACGATGTTCGAAGAGAAACAAGAGGTCAACAGATATTTTTATCCAGAGCTCACCCAAAATTTATGGAAAAATTATTTTTTCAAGAAGTGCCAGAAATTTATGATGGATTAATAGAAATTAAGTCATCAGCAAGAGACCCTGGAAGTAGAGCAAAAATTTGCGTTAAAGCAGTGGATACCTCTTTGGATCCAGTAGGTGCTTGTGTTGGAATGAGAGGGTCTAGAGTTCAAGCTGTAGTTAATGAGCTTCAAGGAGAAAAAATTGATATTGTTAATTGGTCTGAAGACCCAGCGATAGTTGTTTCAAATGCTTTATCACCAGCAGAAGTTCAGAGAGTTAACGTAGATAGTGAGGCAAAAAAATTAGATGTTATTCTAACTGAAGAAAATTTGAGTAAAGCGATTGGTCGTAGAGGTCAAAATGTAAGATTAGCCACTAAATTATTAAATTATGAAATTAACATAATGACAGATCAAGAGGACTCAGAAAGAAGACAGCTAGAGTTTAAAGAAAAAACTGAAAACTTTGTTAAAAATTTAGAACTAGATGAAACATTGGGTCAGTTGCTTGTAGCTGAAGGTTTTTCATCCATATCTGATATTAAAGATAGTTCGCCTGAAAATTTAATGAAAATCGAAGGAATAGAAGATGATACTGCTAAAGCCTTAATTGAAAGAGCAAAAGATTTTTATAAAAAGGACCAAGAAGACATTACAAAAAGAATTAAAGATTTAGGACTTGAAGATAATCTTATTAACCATAAAGGATTAACGCCCGGTATGTTGGTTACTCTAGGAGAACAGAAAATTTTAAAATTGGCTGATTTTGCTGACCTTGCTTCTGACGAACTAACAGGTGGCTATGATATTATAAAAGGTGAAAGAGTTAAAATTCAAGGGTATCTTGAAGATTTTGCTTTATCAAAGGCCGAATCAGATGAACTAATTATGTCTGCAAGAAATATAATTTATAAAGATTGAGTAATGATATATGGAAAAAAACAAAACAAAACTAACACTTTCTGGCATAGCCAAGAAATCGATAGAAAATATAGAGTTAGCAAAAACTCAAAGTAAAAACTCTGTTGTAATTGAAAAAAAAACTAGCAAATTTAACAATAAAAGTAACTTTAGCAGACCTTCAAGTGTAAGATCTAAAAGCCCAAATAGTTCAACAGGGAGCTTTGTAAGAAAGCCTACTACTTCGCCCAAACCATCTTCTCCTATTACTAATGACTATGAAAGACGTAAATTAGCTGAACAAAGAGCAACTAGAAGATTAAAAGGAGAATCGGGAGAAAAGGATTCTAAGGGAAAACCTGGGATAAAAAAAAGAGAGCTAAAATTAACAGTATCAAGAGCTTTAAGTGATGAAATTGAAGCAAGGTCAAGAAGTATGGCCTCACTTAAAAGAGCCAAACTAAAAGAAAACAGAGAACTTACAAAAGAAGAGATTCAAGAAAGTTTAAAACCAGTAAAAAGAGATGTAAATATTCCTGAGGCAATTACAGTTAGAGAACTTTCAAATAGAATGGCTGAACAATCTAGTAATGTCATAAAGCATTTATTTGGAATGGGAGTAACAGTCACTATTAATCAAACTTTAGCTGCAGATACTGCAGAGTATTTAGTAAAAGAATTTGGTCATAATCCTATAAGAGAAACAAAAGCTGAAGAAATTATTAAAAAAATAAAAGAGTCCAGATCTGAAAATTTAAAAAATAGACCACCAATAGTAACTGTAATGGGACACGTAGATCATGGTAAAACTTCTGTACTAGATGTTTTAAGAAGTGCAAATGTTGTATCAGGAGAGTTTGGAGGAATAACGCAACATATTGGTGCCTACCAAATAGAACATGAATCAAATAAAATTACTTTTATAGATACCCCTGGTCACGCAGCATTTACAGAAATGAGAGCTAGAGGGTCGAAACTAACAGATGTTGTAGTATTAGTTGTTGCAGCAGATGATGGTGTTAAACCTCAAACAATTGAGTCTATTAAGCATGCAAAAGCAGCAAATGTTCCAATTGTAGTAGCAATAAATAAATGTGATTTGCCAGAAGCAGATGCACAAAAAATTAAAAATCAGCTTTTAGAATACGAACTTATTGCAGAAGATTTATCAGGAGATGTTCTAATGGTTGAGGTTTCCGCTAAAACAAAAAAAAATTTAGATAAATTAGTAGAGTCAATTTTGCTACAAGCTGAAATTTTAGATTTAAAAACTGATTTTGAATCTAAGGCAACAGGCATTGTTTTAGAATCAAAAATTGATGTAGGTAGAGGAGCCGTAGCTACCGTTGTAGTAACATCAGGAACGATAAAAAAAGGTGATTTTTTTGTTAGTGGATTGAAATGGGGAAAAGTAAGAGCTTTAATTAATGATAAAGGAAAAAATATCAATGAAGCACCACCATCAACTCCTGTGGAAATTTTAGGAATAAATGGAGCAGCAAAATCAGGTGATGATTTTATTGTTTTGGATTCTGAAAAAGAGGCAAAAACTTTAAGTGAGAATAGAGCTGAGGAAACTAAGGGTGGAGACAGTCCGGTAACATTTGCAACCCAAGATTCTGCTTTTGCAAATAAATCTTCTGAGGAATTAAATATTATTATAAAATCGGATGTTCATGGATCATCTGAAGCAATTAAAAGTGCAATCAATCAAATTATTCATGCCGAGGTTAAACCTAAAATTATTTTAGCTGACATTGGAATGGTAACAGAAACTGATGTGACTTTAGCAAAAGCATCTAATGCTACTTTAATTGCATTTAATGTGAAACCAAGTAAGGAAGCAAAAAAATTAGCAGAAAAAGAAAAGATTAAAATATCTTCGTACAATATTATTTATGAAGTTTTAGATTATATAAAACTAAGAATGTCAGGACTGCTCACGCCAGATGTTCAGGAAACGGTTATGGGTACTGCGGAAATTTTGGAAATTTTCAAAGTTTCCGGTACGGGAAAAGTTGCGGGATCTAAAGTAATCGAGGGAGAAATAGTTAGTGGATCTGATGCTAGATTAATACGTGATGGAGCAATAATCTACACAGGCAAAATCAGCACTATTTTTAGAGAAAAAAATCAAGCAAAACAAGTTAGCAATGGACAAGAGTGTGGAATAACACTTAAAGACTTTATCGACTTTCAAAAAAACGACACAATAGAGGTTTTTAGTACTACTTCTACAGAGAGAACAATATAATGGTTGATAAAACAGGAAAACCAGTATCACAGAGGCAATTACGGGTTGGGGAGATGATTAAACAATCTTTAGGCATGATTTTTGCAAGAAATGAAGCTAAGGTCCCGAATTTAGAAACTAATACTATCACTGTTACGGAAGTAAAAATGAGTCAAGACCTTAAAATTGCAAAAGCATATGTATTACCTCTTGGGGGGAAGGATACCGAGCTAGTTATTAAAAGATTAAAAGAATATTCTTTTTTAATTAGAAAGGCTTTATCCAAAAAAGTAATTATGAAATATTTACCAAAGATACTTTTTGCTAAAGATGAGTCATTTGAATATGCAGAAAAAATAGAAAACTTAATAAAACAAACAAATAAATAGGAAAAAAAATAGTATGAAGAAAAAAGCAGAAGAATTAAAAATGCATGATAAAGACACCGGGTCTTCAGAAGTACAAATTGCATTATTAACAGATAAAATTGAAACTCTTTCAAAACATATTAAGCAATTCAAAAAAGATAAACATTCTTCGGTTGGATTGTTAAGATCGGTAAATAGAAGAAAAAAATTGTTAGAATATTTAAAGAAAAATAAAATAGATTCTTACAAAAACGTATTAACACAATTAAATTTAAGAAAATAGAAGGAAATGGAAATTAGATGTTTAAAGTATACAAGAAAGAAATAGAAGTAGCAGGAAAGAAAATAAGCTTAGAAACAGGAAAAGTAGCAAGACAGGCAGACGGAGCAATCATAGCTTCATGTGGCGAAACAGTTATTTTAGCAACAGTAGTAGGTGCAAAAAAAGTAAATCCAGACATGGATTATTTTCCCTTATCAGTTAACTACCAAGAAAAATATTATGCTGGAGGAAAAATCCCAGGTGGATATTTTAAAAGAGAAGCAAGACCAACTGAAAGTGAACAATTAATTTCAAGATTAATTGATAGACCAATCAGACCCTTGTTTCCCAGTGAGTTTAAAAATGAAGTTCAGTTGTTACCAACTGTAATTTCATACGACAAAGATAACCAACCAGATATTTTAGCAATCAATGCTTCTTCAGCGGCGCTAGCTATTTCAGGGATGCCGTTTATGGGCCCTGTAGGTGCTTCAAGAGTTGGTTGTGTGGATGGTAAATACATATTAAATCCATCAAAAGCAGAGTTAGAAAACTCTAGTTTAGACTTAGTTGTAGCAGGCACTAAAGATGCTGTGCTTATGGTTGAGTCGGAAACCAAAGGTTTACCAGAAGATGTAATGTTAGATGCTGTTAAATTTGGTCATGAAGGTTTTGTTCCAATAATTAAAATGATAGAAGAACTTGCAAAAGAATGTAGAAAACCTGAGTGGACCGTTGAAAAGAAAGATTTATCTGAAGTTAAGAAAAAACTTGAGAAAACTTTTACGGCAGATTTAACAAAAGCTTTTGGAACAATAGATAAACAAGACAGATCAAATCAAATTTCTGAAGTTGCCGATAAAGCTAAGAAGCTTTTTGCAGAAAATGAAAATTATTCTGATTTTGATGTTAGTGATGAATTAAAAAATCTTGAAAAATCTATTGTGAGAACTGATATTCTTAAAAATAAAAAAAGAATTGATGGCAGAGGTCTATCTGATGTAAGAGCCATTGAATGTGAAGTTGGTATTTTACCAAGAACTCATGGATCTGCATTATTTACTAGAGGAGAAACACAAGCAATTGTTACTACAACTTTGGGTACATCTGATGACGAGCAAAGATTAGAAAGTTTAGATGGACAACACAGAGAAAGATTTATGCTTCATTATAACTTTCCTCCTTTTTCAGTTGGTGAAACTGGAAGAATTGGAACTGGTAGAAGAGAAGTTGGTCATGGTAAATTAGCATGGAGAGCAATTAATTCTTCACTACCTTCAAAAGAAGAGTTTCCATACACTTTCAGAATAGTGTCAGATAT
>Ga0209709_10000268_pt1 | contig 50496 bp, 24 predicted proteins | sample ArcticOcean_MG_C_2_FD_187435 | JGI IMG/M metagenome (GOLD analysis project Ga0209709, IMG submission 187435) | Marine microbial communities from western Arctic Ocean - ArcticOcean_MG_CB4_136 (SPAdes) (version 2) | ecosystem: Environmental > Aquatic > Marine > Oceanic | place: Arctic Ocean... | reverse complement strand
CCTTTCATTTCGCCTACTTCTATGGCGATAACATTAGTGGAGTTGTTGAAAAACCTGCTGGCAATAGTGCTATTTGGGGAATTCCGATGATGGATGGCATAAGCATAGTCGCAAATACCTCTGGAAGATGGACTATGTCGTTTAGCAAATCATTGCATCATGATGTCACCATCGGAATTGACGCACCCAATTTGTTACCTCAAACTAATATTACCGATAACAGTTCATGGCCCGTTCTACCTTTGGATGGTAACACTGTTAATGCTGAAATATCTCTGGCCATTAATGACTACAGCGATATCTTCCGCATTGAAACTACAGGTTGGCCTGAATCGATCCATATGGTGCAAGTCATGATCGAAGGTAATGTAAGTTCACTTGAGGTTACGATTTGGGACATGAATCAGAAAACATGGCAACCCATTTCCATTACCAATGCGACATTCCAAACCGGTGGAATAACCATCTCATCACAGTTGGGATTAGGGACACATTTCTTACGCGTTGAGCATGTTGACGGTGTCGATGCAGTTACCGGAGAATGGGGTGGAGAGGGGGATGAAATACGCTATTCTATGCGCCTGAATTATAAATTGATTGACGAAGGTGAGGAACCATGGTTTGCTCCAAATGAAAATGCACAGATTTGGGGGGAGAGAGTACGCTGGATTTTGGGTCTCTCATTTTTGATTCCTGCGCTATTCCTTGTCATCCATATTCGCAGAGACAAACGCTTTGCCGCAAGAATGACAGCGATGAAAGATCGGAGAGAATGGTTGATTCAATGCATTGCTGAGGCAGATTCGAATAGGAAAAGTAGCAAGGATTTGACCAGAGCACTGCGCACAGTTGCTTCAATGGAATGGGAAGATTCAATCAAATCATGGGGTGAACCATGTATGCGCCATCATACATTAGGTATCGATCTCGCTATATGGCGGCTCGAAGATGAAAAGACCAAAGGTGATTCATGGCCATTGTTAGTTGGAATAAAAGTCTCCGAGGATGATTGGGAAATCGCAGGCCTACGTTTTGAGGCACCGGAAGGTGAGTCTTGGCTAGTCGAAAGCGTAACTCCAAGATTCTTACATCGGGAGCATGAAGTCTTCATCGATAGCCTCTTGTGTGGCCATCGTCTCTACAGCCAAATCAATCTTGCCGGAAAGGCAAATAGTGTTGACATCCATCTTTCGGGAATAGTAAAGGGTGAACCAATGGCTGCAAAGCCGTCAAAAACCCTAGAGCGAAAGTAATCAAGCACGACGTCGATCGTCTGCATCAGCCTTCATCCGCACTATTACGTCGCTTTCGCTCAGTAGATCTTGGCGTAAATCTTCGAGGGCTTTCCTTACCGACTTACTAAACTTCCGAGGCATATCCAATTTGAGTAGTACAATTACATCTCCACGGATTCGGCCGCGCGAATCTGGCATACCCTTCCCGTTAATGGTGATAGTATCGCCAGAATTAGAAGACTTAGGCACGGTAATCTTCAATTTATCCCCATCGATATGTGGAATCTCAAACTCGCAACCAAGAACCAAATCAGCATATCCCAAAGGTAGAGACATTATCAAATCGCGTTCACTTCTTTCAAACCATTCGTGTTCCTCTAAATTAATCTCAATAAAGAGGTCTCCCGGCTGACCACGGCCATATTTACCTGGTTGGCCTTTGCCCCTAACGCGCAACCGCATACCCTGATCTGCACCTTCTGGAATGGTGACCTTCAAGCTCTGCTCTTCCACGACAATACCATCACCCGAACATTCACGGCAACTGGATTCTGCAGTTGAACCGAGTCCGCTACAGCGGTCACAAGTGCGCACAACATCTTGTACAAATGGACCAACTTGTTGCCGAACACGAACTCTTCCTTGACCACTACATGCCTTACAAGTCGTGGTTTTACCTCCTTTAGCTCCTGTTCCAGAACAACCACTGCATTTACTGGGAAGATCAATATCCATTTGCTCTTTAACACCAGTAAAAGCCTGCTCTAAGGTGATCGAGTGGCGTAATAAGATATCATTACCAGTATTTGCTGGTCGTCGAGAGCCACCGAAGAAAGATGAAAAGAAATCACCGCCAAGAATATCGTCGAGGTTTATGTTGAAATCTGAAAACCCTCCTGCGCCAAAGGGAGAACCGCCAGGAGGATTATGCCCGAAGCGGTCGTATTGTTGGCGCTTGTCGCTATCGGAGAGAACCGCATAAGCTTCCTGAATCTCTTTGAAACGAGATTCTGCATCATCTGCATCGTTCTTATCGGGGTGATAGCGACGAGCGAGACTGCGGAATGCTTGCTTTAAGTCCTTAGCATCGGCGCTTTTATCAACTTCAAGAATCTCATAATAGTCTCGCTTTTCAGACATATGACCCCTCGCGACGATTCATGGCTGCTGAGGGGGTCTCTTCAATATTGGTGCCAAAGAGATTGTAAAGTAAAGCGGTATTACTCCGCTCCACAACTATCACAGAATCTGGAAGTAGGTTCCCTACTTGCGCCACATTCGGGGCAACACGGCCCTGAAACCGAGGATTGACCAACTCTTTGTGAACTTGTAGGGGTAGATGATATCATTGCCATTTGCTCAAAGGATACAGCTTGAGTCACTTGTTGGTGCGAGGGTGCAGCCGGAGGTGAGTTCACAACTCCACTTTGTGGTGAAGTATGAATCAGTTTTTGCTCATCTGCCATCATCGGTGAACTGGGGTTTAATTCTTGCACTACATCTCCATGATCACTTAAAGACATGATTTCGAGATTCTCAACTGGTGCGTCACCTTCAATGCTTAGTACTGGAGCGATTGGCTTTTGGGCGATTATCGGCTCATTAATCGCCCTCTGGGTTAGAATATCAGCATGCTTCGCTTGCCTTGAACGCGGTGAATCCTTGCCGAAAAGGTCCATCACCGAATCGATTAATCGATCCATAAAGCCAGTTTTACGGGTAGCTCCAACCGTAGACTGGATTTGCTTTTCATCGAAATTATCTTTTCCTGTCACTCGACGAGTGGCATTGATCACTGCTTCAGAATCCATTAATAATTGAACCTCAGTGGTTTCATCCCGATCGAGTTCTATCTCTTTAATCTCAAGATTGAAGCGAGAAGCAGTGCCTTCTAGGGCTTCTTTGCTAATATTGCTATCATCTATTCCGTGGTCAACTTCTCTCTCCCAGACTCCACTCTCTTCTGCTTTGAACTGTTTTTTTGTAGCTTTGAGAGCTTTGGTTCGTTGCCATTCATGGTCACGTACCATCTGAGTTCTCTTGTAAAGAAAGAAACCAAAGGCGATAGCGATACCATTGCAAATCAACATCAATTCGGTAGAGAAGGAGAACATTGCATCGATTGGTGCGATTGCAAAACGCAAAACATTGAGAGCCAACACTGGTACAAATAGTAGAGCAAACGCGGTGTTTGGCCTTGTCTCCATGCTATCACTCACCTTCTGGTCAGACGATAGCATCATCAATGTTCGCCTGTATTGGTCTAAAGAGTTCGATCTCTGCTTGCCTTACCTCGACGAAATATACCATCGACTAAACCCACTGAAAATGCAGTATGAAGTATCAAAAGACAAATCGGCAAACCGATTATACTACTTAGACGGCCGCCGTTAAACGCAGCTAAAACACCACTAAAGAATAATACTGCACCGTATGTAACTAACGGAACAATCGCCCACTCGCCTAACAAAATGCAAGCGATTAAGCCGATTATTGGTAGTGATTCACGAATGTCAAAACGTGAAGGATGATTCAGTAGTACCTTGCTTCGCCAGAAACCATAACGATGACACATCAACCACCATTGTCGCAAACTACTCCGCTTACGCATTCGCACATAACTGGCATCAGAACGATATATTGGCCATCCTGCGGCGAGCATTCGCATTGAAAGGTCGGAATCTTGGCTTGTCAAAAAGCGTTCATCCCACCCTCCTATGTCCTGTAATGCTTCGACACTATGAAGAGCAAATGCAGGGACTTTGGCTTTTGAACGGCCTTTGAATTGGGCGAATTGACCTCCTCCTGAGCCCAAAGGTGAGGCAAGTGTGTCCTCGATCCAACCTTCTACCAAGCCAGGATTCTCTACCGATAGCACCCGTGTCCCAATGGCTCCAACCTTGACATCCAATTCTGTTTCAAGATCAAGAAGGTCAGCTACTCTTTTCTCAAGGTGGTCTGTAGGAATAGTGGCATGGCCAATTATCTCAAAACAATGGGTGGTATCCTCTGGAAGGTTTTCCAAAGCAAGATTGCGGGCAGGACCAACGTGTCGGCCATGATTGTCTAAGATGGTTATTCTTCCAGCGTAATTGCGAAGTATTTTGCGAGTCCCGTCGCTTGAACCACCATCAAGAACAATGATTTGATGCTCGATGGTTTGGGCCAATAAACTCTCTAGACAGGCTTCGATGTATTCAGCCTCGTCAAGCACTGGGAGAATAGTAGCTATCGATAATTGGCGCTGTGACCAATTGTCATCTGAGCTATCACCACTCTCGCTCACGAACACGGGAGTGGCCCTACACATTTCAATGCCGCCTGATAGATTGATGAACCAGACCCTAGAAGCAAGCCTGTGACAGGTTTGCGACTGAGCGCAGTTGGCGAGGGTATCAGCGTCCGTGTAACTACTGTTATTGATGGTGCAAATGATCCCGTTTTAGTTCTTGAAGCACTACAAAATATCTTTCCAGAGATTGAAACACAATTACCAGAGAAACCTGAATTCCCGAGTGAGAAATCTACCAAAATAGATTTTGAAGGGATTAGTTTGGCCACTTACCTTGAGAAATTACATCAACAGCGAATCCTTGATACTGCAATGGACCATATGTCTCGACGCATATTCGACAATCGTACTACCTTTGATCTTAGCCGGCAAGCGGCTTTGGTCGGCAAGGTGTCATTCCCAATACCCGGTGAAATTCCGCTAGGTGGGGTGATTACTGTTGAATTAGCCGGTACTGACCTCAGTGATTGGATAGAAGCAGCGACATGGCATCGCGGCCGTGTTAGCATTCCAAGAAACATCGGTGATGACTTCCGGATGAGATTTGATGGTGATGCCATCACATGGCATCGAGAACCCGAGTAACTGCGTCAGCAATGTCACCATTCGAGCCAAGCCAAGCCAGATCATCACGCTGTTGACACCAGAGGACTTTATCATGAACTGTCAATTTGATTGAATGAGTAAGTGGAACACATCGATACACATTGAGCCTGATATTCGATCCTTCTAACCGAGGTAGCCATATGCCAATACGGTCTCTTACATCAATCTCCAGGGAAAGTTCTTCCAAAACCTCACGGCGTAAACATTCGACTATTGTCTCACCGGGTTCACACTTACCACCAGGAAATTCCCACATGCCTGCATGATTCTGGCCAAGTGACCTCCGGGCCACAAGAAATCTACCATCCTTCACAATCGCTGCGGCAGAGACATCTACCGGACCATCTGCAAGCATATTCTCGACACATTGTCGTACCAGAAGTTGAGGGTTAGGACATTTATCAGCCGGTGGTAAATGGAGGAAAATGCATGGTGTGGCGTCATCGATTGCCTGTAAGGTTCGATAGTAGAGTTCATTGCAGAGAAAAGCACCTGCATCCTTGGAGAGATCCGGTGCTAAATGCAACGACTTGTAAGGCCAATGTTCCGCATTTGAACTGGTTGATAAATCACCATCACCAGTTATGGGCTGTGAATTTGGTTGACGTCCGGAGTTATCAGCTATTTTGAAATCAAGAAGGTCACGGGCTAAGACTTCAATTCGAGGAGCAGCGGCATTTTCGGCTAAGCCCATTAGTATAATGCCAGCAAATCTATCGCCTTTACGCAACCTTTCCGCTATACTCAGGGAACCGGGTTTGTCAACTGTCAATATTTGTGCTTCAACTTCACAATCAGCGATATGCATTTTATCCATTGACTCTGCAACTTGTGCGGAGATATTCTCCGCGTGTAGGCCAAAGGGCTCAAACCCGCAGATGAGTACCCTTCGCCTTAGCATTAACAACCCCTCTATCAGGGGACTTGATGAGTATTTGGCAATAAGGTTTGACTACTCGACAAGGTTACACAAGGTTGAGCGAGATGTCTGAAGAGATTGAAATTCGTGTTCCGATTCAGGAAAATAAGCCTGAAAGCGGCATGATTCTAATGCAAATATGGCGAGAAATTACTGCCGGCATTGGTTTCTGGGGGACATTGAGGCCTTTGGTCGCCGCCCTTGTCGCTGTGATTCCATTCTTCTTCTTGGGACAACATTTCAACCGCCAACACCAGAAGGCATTCGATTGGACACTCTTACAATTCCCTCTAGCTTTGACAGTAATATTATGGCTATTATTGTGGGTTTGGTCTATTTTTGACGCTTGGCGTGAAGCATCGAAAATCGTCTCGGCAAAAAGTGGACTTATGAAGCGTGGATTTGATCTCTTGCAGGGATAGATCCATCTGCTAATCCTGCAAGATCTGCTCTGTCATCCACATCGAAATCGGTGGGAATATCACCGGTCAAAAATTGATTGATACCAATGGTCTCAATAGACCAGTGCATCACTGAATCTTCATTATTTGAATGACCTTTATGACCATCATCTTCATGCGAAGACGGTGAATCGTAAACCAGGTTTACCAATCCAAGTAGATGGCCAAATTCATGAACAAGCACTGCTTCTTCTACATCATCTCTAGACGGTCGGCCAAGAAAACCTTCTGCTTCATCTACTGAATCCTGAAATATCGCAATGGTTGAAGCATCTACAGCAACTCCCAATACCGAATCATCATTATAGGTACCACTAGGAAATATTACATGCCAACGCAACACACCTGATTGTGCAAGTGGACCTGCTTCCCTAGTTGCGTGACCAGACGTACGCACATCATCAGCAGTCCATGTGCCAGAATGAGTAAAATCAGTCAAAGTTGAACTCACGGTGATTCCACCCGGCTTATCACAAACTGAAGCCAACCTTGATTTTAAGGTCGAAATCGAATCACTTGTTGGCTGATTATCTTTTGAATAATCTATTTCGATGACCAATGCTGAGACATCATTACGTAAGCATGCAAGAGTTAATCCACCGGGGACACCATGGTTTTCTGCAATATCTTCGACACACCCAGCAAGAGTAGCAGAAAAAAACAAAACTGCCATAAATATTGTCCGCATGTATCCACCTCAGAAACCTTCGGGCATTGACACCGGTGAAAAAAGTTGACCAGGGCTGGTAACTTTGGCCAAACGAACTTTCAGCATCTGTTCCCAGGAACGCAACAATATCATTAGATCAAATAAGGTGATTCTTAATTCTTCAACACTGACTCGGATTAAAGTCGTGAGAATATCCATCCTTTCCTCATCTATTACATCGACTACTCTGTCTAAATCAAACTCAAATTCACTACTTTGAACCTGTTCTTCGACTTTCCATTGCTGAGTTATCCGAGGAGGTAAGGTTTCAGAGTTCTCCTCTGCCAATGACATTAATCTGCCAAGAACTAGTCCATTAAAACGTGATATTACCAAACTCAATTCAACCAAAGGTATCGCCAATTGGTCGACAAGATTGACCATGCGCTCCTGTAAGGTAATCAAAGAAGATTCTGCCATAATACCTCAACCCTGTGATTGCACGTATTGGTGACCATAATGTTGCCACTGCTCCTCAGTCCAGCCGGGTGGCAATCCTTCAGGTGGAATCGGAACCGATAGATGTGGTTCTCCTTGTCCAGCACCATTAGCAGGTAATTGATCGATAACAGGTAAGACCTTACTTTGCATTTCAGTTTCGACCTCAGCAGTATGCGAAAGGGGGTCAATATTTTCTTCCTCAATCCCCAAATCCCCTCTTCTAATCCGACGAATAACCACCATCTGATACATGGCATATGAGACCGCAAATAAAGTGATTATGAACATTATTACAGATAAACCCGATTCACCAAGCTGAGTACCCAAAGCCTGTCCATCACGTTGTACGTTTTCGGTAATCATCAGTGGAGTGACTGAAATACGGTCCATCTCTACTCCTGAATCTAGAATTAATAATCGATAAACCTGTCCTGTACCAACATCACCAGCAGCTGTGGTATTGAGGCTAGTAATTATCTTTTCATCGGCACTTGAATTGATAGTAACTCTATCTTCTTCTGACCAGTCCTTGCCGCCAATAAGTTTCTGCAGAACCAAAGTGACAACACCATCCTTACCGTGATTCACGACCTCGATTTCGAGGTGAACCTCTTCATCGAGAATCGGCGAAGGATTTGACCAAACAATTAGAGAATCACTACTGCGCAGTGAGATATCGGGTCCGGAAAGGGCGAACGGCCAACTAGCCAAAGGAGAATCTTCATTATTCATTGAACTGATAAAGGGGTTACCAACCTTATCTGAACCTGTTATCCAAACTTCGATCGAATAAGTAGGTAGAATTTGAGTGGCACCGTCATCGGTGAAATCAAAGATCCCACGCCAAAAGAAATCATCCTCGCCTTCATCGATGATTACCTTTTCAGCGAGAGGGGAACTACCGCGCAAAATCTCAGCATCACCAGCTTTCATGATATAGTGTAAAATTGGAGCATCATCACTGAAACCAAAATCATCGCTAGCATCTAGTAGTACCTCAACCGATCCAGCATCTGCTATCGAAATAGCATCCCCCGGATTATTGCCCATCATCGATATTGCTGCAATCACAGGATTTTCATCATCGACAGCCAATCGCAATACTGGACTGGTTTCGACATCATAGGTTGCAATACCTGGTAAATCCTCTAGTGTTGCTTCGAGGACAAGGTGACCACTGCGAACCTCAGGAACTAGGAAATCTATACTAAATCCACCTGAGTCTCCACACGTGGTAGACCATGAGTTATCATAATCACTCAATACGACAGAAAAGGCGCCAGAAGGAGCAGGAGTCTCATCCTCACTGAATAGTAACCGGCCACTGAATCTTACTGCTAGACCAGCACCTATTGTAGTTTCAATACCTTCAGAATTGTAATGATTGGTTCCGTCACGTAATTCAATAGCTTTGACGTGGCCAGGCATTTGATCAAATCTGAAATCATTATCAAGGCTCCAAAGGTCATTACCCAATCCTGCTTCATATGTATTACATGGATTAGTGGTCTCCACATCGCATGGTCTATCACTCAAACGGACAACTGGGACTTTTCTGTCCAATCCATTGGTATCCCAAACCTCAGGAAATGACCAAGTCAATTGAAATTTAATGTCCAGATACATTATTGTGTTATTTAGTGGTTCTAATGATGCTTGTGAATAGATATTAGAAACCGCTAAGCCATTGCCTCCACTAACTAGATTCATCAATGGCTGGCCCTCGGCGTCAACTGATAATTCTACAAAGATACTCGTTGTTTCATCCTCGAAATCTTCGGTGAGGGAAATCTGTATCTTAGTGATGTCACTCCAACCATTGCGGTCTGAAACATTCAACAACACAGAGTATTGTACTCCAGGGTGTAATGGGCTCTCATCATCATGGCCGATGATAGTCGATTGATCGACATTTAGGAAAGGATCGAATTCCTCTCTGATGGTATATATCGACAAGGTTTGATTCCAACGAGGTGCTACCTCGCCTGGTCTAATACCACAATATGGTGGGCCATCGGGACAAACAGAAACACCACCCATGGCCAGTTGGTTACCTTGCCCGTCCGCTCCCGTAACGTAAAAAGTCACTATCTGCCCATGAATCAACATAGAGTCATCGATGATTCCTTGGAAGATATTTATTCCACCTGCTTGTATTTCGGGGGATGTCAATTGCTTGTGAGAATATTCTATTTCCTCCGGAAAGTTATTGAAATTACTATCCGAACAAGCGTTATGTGTACCAGCTTTACAACCAAGCCAATAATTCAGTGTGATTTCGACCGGAGGGTCGACTGAATCTTGAATGATAATTGTAATCGCCTGACCACCGGGTGAGGCTGGTCCAGCATGAACTTCAACGCCGTTAGGATCAGCCGATAAGACCAAAGGAGAATTGCCATCAAATATCAGTAGAATCGTATTGTATCCAGGATTGGAGTGTTGCGATAGAGATGATATATTATCGATAGTGACCGCCATCACCATTCCACCAGCAGTAGACTCTACTGGGCTAGTGAAACTGAGATTATAACCTCCGAAAGCTGGGTTACCAACACGGAATAATTCAATCTCATCACCAATCGGATCGCCATCTAGAGTTACATTCTGGCCCATTACCACCAAATCAAACTCGCCAGGTAAAGGGAAATATGCTGAGCCTTCAAAATTCAACTGTCCAGTAATGTATATACCGGTTCCACCACGTACCCAATTATGATTGGTCAGTGCTCTACCATTATCCTCGAATACTTGCATTGCTGATAACTCAATGTCGTTCTCGATTCTAAGATTCAAGTCAATAGTGGTCCAATCCACTACCTGTTGTCCGCTATCATCACTCAGTGAGATAATAGCCTCGAGCGAGGTTTGATCATCCCACGACCAATTTAGCAATATTGGTACTGAAAGAGTGACTACGCCTCCGCTACCAATCGAAGAAGTACAATTACCCAAATCATAAGTTATCACATTAACACTTGGGTCAACCATTGAACAACTGTCGCCAATAGCCCAACGATATGAAGTGTCTTTGCCAAGTGGATTCTCAAGTCCAACACTGACTTCTGTTATCTCTTCGGCATCATCGCCAAGTGAGACTCTTGTCACCATGTTTCGCCAAACTCCGTCTGGCACCAATAATCCGCCATCGATACTAACATCCAGAGCACGAGTTTGCATCTTGTAAGTAATATCGAGATTACTGATACTAACTCTCCCTGGTGAGGATGCCTTCACTGCAATCACTACTGGGCTAGTACCTACACCATTACGATCGATATGCTGATTAAACTCATCAACTAAATCGGGCTGAAGAACAACCTCATCGCCAACAATAGAAGAATCTGATGCTACCACACTTGATTCATTTAAGAATAATAGTGAACGCCAATTCCAATCACCATCATCCCCGATGTCAAGTTCAGGACGGTCAGGGTAGCCTTCCTCATACCAGAAGATAATCCGAGTTAGGAATGGAGTAACCGTGTTATTATTTGAACTAAGAGATGCAGAATATTGAATTGTAGAACTTGCAGTATTACCTGGAAAACTCAATTCAACATCATTTGACGCATCGTACCAAGTATTGCCTTGGTCATTAGTCACTTTAAGTTCGATCTCTGTTCCTGCTGGCTCACTTGAATGCCAAACCGGTTTGACTTTCCCAACCGATGTCCCTACCTGTAAGACTTCTGACAACCAAGTACCTGTCAAACTATAGGAGGTAGAATATTCAAGGTTTATCCACCATGACACCGCAGTTGAACCAATGAGTTGAACCTTCCAAACCAATTCACGCCCGGGATGATTAAGATGCATTGTCTCATTGGCGATAACCTGCTGCCAATGAGTACCATTATCAGCGCTAACCCAATGGTCAACACGATCTCCTTGACTAACTGCAGACCAATAATTTTTCATATTGATTGACAGAACGTCACTATCGGTTTCAATCGTTTCACCGAACCAAGTGGTAGTCCCAGGAGCAGGTACAGTGAAGTATTCCAAACCAGTACCGAATTCGCGATAGAAAAGAGAACTAGAACTTGTTGACCATCCGCAATCAACTGTGATGAGGCGTTTGCCGTCAAAGGTCAGACCATTGCCCATCGAATAGATTATTTTTTCATCAGGCTGGGGTATTAGGTTAGTAGTTCCTGAAATAGCCCAAGTCTTCAATTGATCACGATTCTGATAATATTCGTCCTTCATACAACGCATGTAAAACAGATCATTATTAGCGACTAAACCACGAACTAAACTACTGCTAGTACCACATTCTGCTGTAGATGAACTAGATTGGAAATTGTACATATATTCGCCACGAACAAAATTTCCTGAATCGAAGTCATAGGATACGATTCTACGCTGACTATTGTGTACTATCCAAACTAAATCACGCGATTTATCATAAGAAATAGCAGAATAATCACCATACTGAGGTGAGACATCATATGAATTTAAACAAGTCCAAACATCGTCATTCCTAATATCGAATTCTAGAACTCTATGATATTGTTCACTGACTTGGTTATTATAGAAATAACGATAAGTGGTGAAAATACCAAACATCCTTTCGTCATCAGTGATAGTCCAATCCCTAAAGCCGTAGGCTTTGTCAAAAGTAGGGTCAGGTGGCAAAGTGCATGATGCTTGTTCCAAATGAATAACCGTATCTAAAGTGGCATTATTAGGATGTAACCTTTGCACTACATTATTGAAATTAGTCCCGGACCATTTGGAAAGAAATAACCAATCATGGTTTTTCAGAACTGCGCCTTGACTACGACTAGAAAATGAAGTACTAGACAACTGAACCTGATTACTAAACCTGTTCTCTGTGGAATTTGAGGTGTGCGGCTGACGTATTGCATAGCTGCCATTGTCATACCAAGAACTGCTTGCAGACAAGGAATTAGTATCGATAGCATACGGTATTAAGTTCTGTTGTACTTGGCTCATCGCTAATGACAATTCATCAGATCGGTCATCGACCGCACCAGATTCACCTGCAGACCAACCAGCCCTATCATCAACGGTTACTTGGGACCAGCCAGTGGCACTAACTCCTGCTAATGTCATTTCCACATCGGTAACCTTAGCACCATTCGGCAAATCAACCACGACTGATGTATCGGGACTTCCGCCTTGATATGTAGCGATTTTCTCGACCTCGCCTCCTGAGAAGGAATACAGATGACGAGAGGGACCAGCCGCCTCAACATCCATACTTATTTGTTGGAAAAGTGGTGCTGCTGGTGCAAGAAGAAGCAGTACGATCATCAATTGCAGGCGGAAACTCGTTGCACTAACCACTGTTCCACCATTACCACTGAAAGCGACAAAGGACTTCAACTCACCGCATTGGTGAAGTAATAGATTAGACAAAAGAGTGATTCTCTAAACTCGATCATAACGTATTGGTGAGTTCTCTCCTCTCTCGGAGGTCTTTTCATCTTCGTTTACTTCGAACCAATCGACAATCCAATCGCCATCGGTATCCCAGTTTTTAGGGCTACTGCCATCGGCCACACCATCATCATCAATATCGAGAATATACCAACCATGCGGTCGTTCACCCTGGCTTAATATCGGATCTGATTCAGCCGGAATACCTGGTAAGTACTTCTCCCATTCAGAGGTCCAATTGCCTGCAACCACAGGAATTGGGTCATTATTTGAAAGATTGACAACAAGGTATTCAGCATCATTGTCGTTTATCACATAAGCGAATAAGTTGTCACTTGAATCTAGTCTTGCCATCTTGAAATAATTACTTGTTGATTCATCAACCTCACCCAAGCGTAGCAAATGCCCTCGGAATTGCCACCATTCAGTCACAGGTTCATCATTCCACTCTAGGTTTGCATCAATCACCTTTGCATTTGAATTGAGATTAGTATTAGTAATTCCGAAAAACTCCATGAAATTACTGTTGGGTGTATATTCGCAATCGGCAACACTACAATCATAACTTCCATCATGGTCTGGATCATAATTGGCATCGGCCGCTTCGGCCGGATCCATTGTGAACTCTGTCATACTAGTTGTAGGTCTAGGTAGTATCCCTGGACCTGCATGTGCGAGGGGCAAACAAGCAACTGTACCAAATATACAACTCGCTCCTGTTGCACTACTCACATCAATCCAATTGACTTTGATATCAAGGGTCGTTGTGAAATTATCACTAACCTCATTCCAACCATGATAATATTCGTACCAATCTGGTAAGAAATCGCGGTCGGAGTCATTAGTCCGAGGATTGCTTCCGAATTTGAAAATCTCCTGACCGTCACTTAAAGACCAATCGCGGTCATAGGAAATGACTGCACCCGAAATATCTAATCCGGGACGATAAATCGATGAGTCATTATCGCTATCATTTGTATCTGGACGTGTGGTGTTGAGATATTCCATTACATTAGTGAATGGTAAATCAGTGGAACCGGCGGCTATTGTCATTACACTAACAGAATAAATACCTGTATCGTCAGACCACACTCGCTGTACAGCAGGTGTATCAACAATGCTTCTGTCATACCAGCCATCGTGATCGCCGTCATAATGTACATCAAATGGATTCAGAGGATTTGCCGACCAATGATTTTCGGTAGTGACATCCGGCATACCATAAATTGCGTAACAATATTCCCAGCCATCAGGTATTCCATCTGAATCTGAATCAGCATGAGTAGGATCGGTGATACCCATCAAAGTTCGATTGAAGGTACCTGCTATGTTGCTATCGATGGCATCTATCTTGGCGGAAGAACCGGCGTGCAGAGATTTGAAACTAGAATATAACTGCCCCTGAGCTGCGACTAATGAAATCCCTTGTTCTTCTGCGTATGCTGAATAAGTGTCATTGGCAAAGCTGATCAATCCCAGACCGTTTGGCACAGAACTACGTTGAGACTTTTTACCATATATCCGCGACTCATATTCACGTAAATCGGTATAGGTTTCATCCTCATCTATCACTCCGTCACCATTGCAATCCCATGAGTCGGAGTCTGAATCATACGGCGTCAAAGAGTCATTGTAAAGTGGATTCATCGACCATCTATTTTCAGCGTTTTTCCAAGTGGTAAACCAATATTCAAAACCATCTGACATTCCATCATCATCTGAATCATCAACCGTGGGATCGGTGATTCCTTTCAAGAAAGTCATCAAGATACTTTCCTCATTGTCATTAATCCAACTGGCGTAATCGGAATTCCAACGATATGCGCGATAGCCTTTGCTATCTATTATGTCAAACACTCTCGCTTTGTCCATGATGTCTGGTGATGAGATAACATCATGGAATAAAGGTGTACCACCAGGGTGGAAATCGCCATTTTCAGGATATGAATTAGTTAAGCTAAACTCCTGTGAATCGGTCAGGCCATCATTGTCTGCATCAAAGGAACCATCTCCTGGCACCAATGGGTTAAGGGTCCAAATCTCTGCGACTGTATCCCATTGTGTGAAAACTAATTCCACTCCATCAAGAACACCATCACCGTCGGTGTCTTCATTGTTAGGATCACAGGTTTGCCCCGTAGTAGCTAATATTGTGGCATTACCCTTAGAACCAAAAGAGTCAGTGGTCAGTATTCCTGCCCATTGTTGTATGCTAGGACCCATTGGTAATTGTGCGACGTACCAGCGCGGGGTTGTACGATTGGCATTGGTTTCAGAAAGAGTGGGATCTATGCAATTGTATTCCTCCCAATTAACCATTCCATCCTTATCCGAGTCGCCCCATCTATCAACAATATCGATTGGATTTAGGGTCCAATTGTCGGCTAAGACATCCCATCTTGAATTCCATATCTCCCAACCATCAGGCATACCATCACTATCGGTATCTGCACTCAAAGGGTCGGATGCACCTAATTCCACCTCTCCTTGCAAAGCAGTGACACTAGGCCCGGATTTATCGACGAATAGATATGCACCGGGGTCTCCAGATAAGCGAATATTATCAAATAAGTTTGTCTCTAGACCCTCAGGCAAATCCAATCCCGAAAGTGCTACTCCATCGTAATACATATCGTTGCGAATATTGAATTCAAGCCAATTGACATACGACTCATTCAATGAAAGCACACCATCACCATCGATGTCAAAGCCATCACCATCAGGGTTTGACAAGAGATCTGTTGAATTGAGAGGATTTATTCCTGCACGATCTGGCAACCAAGCACATTCTCCACCAGACTCCCACCCATCTGGCAAACTATCACCATCGGAATCAACATCATTAGGATCGCCTTCCGACCAATTTTGGGCCTCCAGCCCTTGTTCGCCATGCGATAAAGCATAAGTGCCAGAAATAGCGGCTTCCCTAATCGATGTCCATTGATACTCACAGAAGTTCGTCAGACCATCTTGGTCTGCATCCTCAAACTTGTCATTAGCATTGAAAGGATCTAGTGTCCAGCTGTTGCCGCCATCGAAAGTATCACCTATCCAACGTCGGTTCTCTATTTCCCAGCCGTCAGGCATACCATCACCATCAGTATCAGAGTTAGTAGGATCTGTTGCTTGGTCGATTCCATCTTTCAAGAGATAGGTTTCATTGGCAGCTTTTCCAGCAGCGTCATCACACACGTGAACCATAGCGAAATCATAGTGGCACCAGAGGACCGATGCCTCGAGGAACTGCCCGAAGAATTCTGCACCGTCATTCACTCCATCACCATCAGTATCAACCAATCGAGGATCGGTGGTATTGTATCCACCCGGTGTTGTTGCCACGTAGCGGAATTCATCGAGATTGGTGTAGAGCCTTTCGAGAACTGGATCATCATCTAGATTGATACCGTCGCCATCATTATCCAAAGCAGCATCATATGGGTCGGTAGGGTCAAGGCCGTAGAGCGCTTCCCAGCCATCGGGAATACCATCGGAATCGGAATCGGGTGAACCGGGGTCCATCAAGGCAAGGTTTGAGAATCTCCCCGGAGCTATACCCGCAAGAATTGTTGGAATACCTTGTTTTTCTACGACTGTCATACCTGCTATTTGCCCAGGTACCCATTCTTGATTTGAAAGCCCATAGACCGAAGCATAATTTCCAGCGATAGACCAAAGACCCCAATCAGATCCTATTAGTAATTCATTAGCAGTAGGATAAATCGAATAAATATCATTGGTTGCCGGAATTGACTCTCCATCTATTCCTGGGTGTTCAAGTAATCCACTATGAGTCAATGATCCTGTTATCAGATCGAGTTTGTGTAATCCTGATCTAAGTGCAATCCAGAGTACTTGGTCTGCACCCCCACTCGGGCCATCTGACACAATCTGACGGACGGTTGCTGGATTATCTGAACCACCGCCACTAATTACTCGTAGATTTGCATAATCATTGGTAGTGTTCACATCATCCAATGAAAGGAAAAAGTCCCAAGTCGGTGCATCACTATCCCTAGCACTAGCGGTTTGAACATGCATCAATCCCACATCGGTTCCTACATAGAGAGTAAGTGGACCAGATGACACATCCACATGAACAGCTGAGGTCACAATAGCCCCCGCATCCGATAATGCTTGAGTAATACCACTACCAATATCCCAGATATTTGTAATGGCTGAAATGCCACTTATTTCAACGACATGCCCTTCGCCTGAATTGCCAAAGACTACTACGTGCTCATTACTACCATCTCTGATCAGGCGAGCAACTGCTGTGAAGTTACCCTCGACGAAACCCCATTCAGAACTTGTCACCAAAGTACCATCTGAATCTACCTCTGCTACCCAAAGTCCTCCTTGTGTCGCCATTACCAAACTACGTTGATTATCAGAACCAATCATGACCATGTCATTTAGATCATGCCCCTGAGGCAGTCGATAATTACTAGATTGATTATCATCGGAATCGAAATAGGTAATTCCCAATCTTGTGCCAACCCATGCCGCACTTCCTTCTGCATGGAAGTCTTTGATATCATGATGGATTAATGACAGGCCAGGTGGTGTACTTTCAGTGAAAGAATCACTCAAAGGATATTCTGTGAGTGAACCTTCGGTCGCTTCAAGACCAACCGACCTCAAACCTGATTTGACAGAATTCCCATCGTCAAGGAAGACATTGTACTCTTCAAAGGTGGACATCGCCTCACCGAATGCGATTGCTGCCTCAGTGGTCGCCAAATCCGATGAAATGATTCCATCCTTATTTGCATCCCAGCCATCGCCATCGGGATCGGCCAAATTATTTGATTTATTCAAAGGATCAAGGCCAAAGTGAATCTCCCACCCATCCGGGATTTTGTCGCCACCGGTTGAAGGATAGATGCTATTCTTACTGAAACCATCCCAGTAAAACCAGTCTGAATCTTCAGCAAGAGGGTCTGTACCCAACCAGAGGTCGCCCCCGAAAGAATACTCTTCGGATTGTGTACAGGCTGCTAATATATTCTCAAGACCATTGTTGATTCCATTTGTAAGATACGGCCATCGGAAGATATTTGTTGCATCTGGTGGTGAATAAGTACAGCGTAGGCCATCTAATTCAGTAGTCCAATTTTCATCAGCACCATACCAATACTCTTCCGGGCCCGTCAGCTTTTCAGCATCGGAGAGAATACCATTGCGGTCGACATCAAAACCATCTTCATCTAGATCCAAATACTTGTCCGAATCATTAAGAGGATTCCATTCAGTGCATTCATAAACATAAGTCTCTTCATTTAGATAACCCGATTCAGAGCACATCCATGCCTCATAACCATCTGGTAAACCATCACCATCTGTATCTGCGGAACGTGGATCAAGGTAAATCCTCTCTCCTGTATTGGGATCAGTAATTCCAGTCAAACCACGAGGGAATCCAGGCTCTGTACAATTAGCCGGATAAGGCCAACAGTATTCCTCGGTCGAGTTCAAGCCATCATAATCTCGATCTACCAATGCATCCGAGGCATTGTCTGCATCCAAACCTTCGATGCTTACATTGCGACCTGAACTAGTGACCCAGGAGGCCATATCAATGAAGAGATTTTCATGAACATCTGGGATCCCGTCGCCATCTGAATCAGTTGTTGGCGGCTTCTCACCGGTTGTCTCGTCAGGGTGAATATTACCTACAGATGAGATGGCCGGAAACTGAGACATGAATAACAAACTGGAAATAACTCCAAGTGTCATTAACAATGTTGTTTGACTTCGCCTCATTACAATCCCCTGCAGACGCCCGCCCTGCTTATTCGAGGTATGAACAGCCCGCTTAATAGAATGATGGAGTGATGTTCCGACAACTATTCGCAATGGATAGTTAATTACTACGCCATAATCGAGAATTATAGCGCAATAGAGGAGGTTGATTCAAGGGCTTAGCGCGCACGGCGATGATACATGTCGATGTCGATAACTCACCTCGGCACTGGCAGCCGAGGGAACTCTACTCTGATTGAATGCGGAGAGCAACGTGTACTCATAGATCAGGGATTCAGTGGCAGGCAATTAGAGAAACGACTTGGCCGTATCGACTTGAAGGTAGATGACATCACAGCAGTGCTAATCACACATCATCATGGCGACCACGGTGGCGGTGCAGGAATAGTACAGAGAAAGTGGAATTTGCCGATATACTGCAACACCAGAACGGCCGATGAATTAGGATTGAAAAATGTCAACTTATTTGAATCTCTTGAGGCCCTAGAATTCGGATCTGAATTGGCGATCCTACCTGTCCCAGTGCCGCATGACGGCGCCGATAATGTCGCCTTTATCGCGAGCCATCGCGGGGAACGTGCTGCTGTGGTCACAGACCTTGGCTCATGGACAGAGGAATTATCGACTCATCTCCGGGGATGCCAGCATATTTCACTAGAGGCCAATTATGATACTGCGCGCCTATGGAATGGTCCATACCCCTACTCCCTAAAAGAGCGAATCAGTGGCCGCGGAGGTCACCTTTCCAATGATCAATCAGGAGAATTTCTGGCGGAAATAGTTACAGATGCCACAAGGTCGATAGTGCTAACTCATCTATCTGATAAAAACAACAAACCCCACATGGCAGAATCAACAGTTCTCCACCACATAGGTGAGGTTTTTACCGGCGACATAGCTATCTCTGCCCAAGATGGACCTGACTTTTCACACCATATTGGCCAGTCACAATTGGAATATCTTCCGCAACGTGGATTGACCCTTTAGGTTGAGCCCCTAAGGGCTCATCTTGGTGAAGACATAAGAACGGCGAGTAATCTCTCTCCTTTGTGAGAGGCCGCCAGAACCGAGACGACCTCGCGGTCAGCGAGGTGATTGGAGTAGTCATGCTATTGGCAATGATCGTCTCAGTCATGGCTGGAGTGTGGATATTTTTACAGCCATATGTCAAGGAATTTCAAGATAATACCAATTGGGCAAGTGCGAATGGAATCGCTGACCGACTGGAGGATAGATTTGCAGTAGTCGGTGTTGCTCCAGAAGGAGTGGGCATCAGACAAACCCTTTCAGTGGTATCAACTCAGGTCATACCGATTATGAATTCGGAATCATGGACTATTTCTGCTGACCTCGTAGGCTATGACAAAACTGAAATCGAAGAGATTAACGGTAGCGCTTTTACCCTACAAACGGACAATGGTAGCGCTTCCATGGTTGAAATCATTACCCCCGATGGTACCGAGAATTATACCTTCGATGATTTAGGTGATCTAATCACTATCAATCATAATCTAAATGTTTACTCATTTGTAATGATTACCGTGTATGACGATTCGGGTGAACCGATTCATCGTCACGTAGGGATCACTATTTCGGGAGTTAAAGTCGTGACTTTAATGCAAAAGGGCCACCATGAAATCGCATTGATAAACGATGCACGGATAGAAAAGTTCCCTGATGAGAGTTGGATAATATCCCAAGGTCCTGATTTGGAATTGGATGAATTACACGACGGAAGAATGCGCGGCTCACTTCGTCTTGTTGATGTGACGGTCAACGGATCATTATCCAAAGGAAACCAAATCGCCTTTGATTTGATATCACTCGGGCCTTTGGAATTATTTTCAGGCCAGGCACTAAATCTTAGAATCACCTATATCTCATCATTGGATTCGATAATTACACCTCAAATCCAAGAGGGATGGTTAACCGATTATGCACTTCACAGGGCATCAGGAACCTTAGACCAACACCGCGGCATTTCACCATGGCAAAGAGCAAGCGGTGCTGATGGATTCACTATCGACGCTGGCGAACTTATCGATTTGGAAATCGACCTTCACCGTATAGAGGTGAGAACTTGAGAGCAGCGCTATTATCACGCAATGAAGAAGCGGTTAGTGCTGCAGTCGCCGCAGTATTATTATTCGGCGGAGTCCTCTCTATAATCGGAGTAATGTTAATCACGATGATCCCGGTCATCCAAGAATTGGAAGGGGCTGTTGAGAAAAATGATATGCAAGCACAAATGATGATTATGGCAAATGAGGTGACCGGACTTTCAGAGAGAGGCATGCCTGGAGATAGAGCTCAGGTTGAACTCTCAACCGTCGATGGAACACTGCAATGGGATCGTCTCGGCGGGGGAATGTGGTATTCTGCCACTTGGTTCGAGGGGCATTCGTTTAGGATTGACGATGCTCTAGACTTGGATAGACAAGTACGTATACGCCACTCTGAAAGTCATATTGAAGCGGTTTGTTTCAGTGATATGCGCACTGGGAAGTATGCGTATTTCCATTACTCTTCTGCTATGGACTTTGACAAAGTAATGCTCACTCCTGCACCCCAACTTACTACTACACTAGAGAGGGTGATCGTCGAACACGGTGGTAACGAATTCGCCCTAAGTCATAATGATGTTTTAATCATAGAAAACCCAGGTTTGATCTCCTCCACTCAGGAATTGATGGTATTGGGAATAAATGGAGACGGTGGTGCTACCCATCTTCCAGCAAATGACAAGGATAGCAGTAATGGGCAAGGGCGATCGTGGACAATCCCATTGCAAGAGGGTAATACTACCGTTAATATTCTCAGTGAACAATCATTGAAAGTCGAATGGTCTGGAGTTGTCGGTGTTGGCGAGGAGTTGTCGTTGTTACCACCACACCCAAATGCAGCGGTTTCTTGGAGTAAGAACTTTCAACTAACCGAATCAGGTGTAGTTAATATCATCACAAGTAATGATGCCCAACTATACATCTCCCAAGGCGATGATGGTATTGCAAATGTGCAAGGAGATGATGGTTCTTATCTTGCAAAAAGGTTCATCCCGCCGACGCTTACTGGAGAATTGATGTTCATCAACCCCGAGGAGATTGCTACTACAGTAACTTGGCGCCAAGGTGGAGTTTCAGTCCCTGGAAATAGCTCTCTCACAGTAGTATGGCCTCCAGTAGGACAAGACGATGGATTAGTGGTTGAAGCAACTACTGAGATAATGATGCAATGGTCGAATGGTACGGAAGGCATCAATGAATTGAGTGCTTTGGATTCTGGTATGCACACTGGGTCATCTTTCCAATTGCAAACCAATGCAACCTACTTACTGGAACTAGAAGGAGAGGAAACTACTTGGTACAATCAAACAAGCAATACTACCCTATCCGAAACTAGCACATTCTCGAGTATTACTATCACTGGAACCGAGGAACAAATCAACGTACTCGAGGGCGACCCTTTGCGGATAACGATGAGCAAAGGCTCATCTGGACTTACCCATCTTGAAAGTGAAGGAACACGACGCTGTGTAAATGTAAACCAGACCGCATCAGGGTGGATAGAGGTTGATCTACCTTGGAAGGACGTTGCAGGAAGGCCAACTCCAGATATCATCAGATTATGGAATGAAGGAGTTCATCCGGCTGGTTTGACAATAGAATTGATCGGTCACAATTCCCAATCGGAACATGCCATCATTGCAAGTGCTTGGGCTTTCCAACTTTCTCGTTTGACCTATAACTTCGCGACATCGATTGCTGGACTCGAAGTGGCTTGGTCTGGGGGAGCGGTAATGACTAATCATCCGGAATTAGAGCCATTGGTACTAAGATCACCGATTGAACGTGGCGGACCAGGCCCTAGATTCGCTGCAACTATTCCCGCACTCCATCCCGATACGAGGGGATTGGAAGGACAAGGAAAATTTGAATTGGAAATCGATTTAGAAAAAAGAAGCTCTCTGGCATCACGGGAGGCTTTTGAGGTTCGGCGCGGTTGGTATGGACCCTATGGTGGACAAATCGCATCTTTGAGTTCACAAGCACTCGATGGTAGCGAAGACTGGACTACCTTCCCCGGACAACTCGGCCTTCTTGACGATTACATCGGCTGGGTACCTATACCATCGCACGCCGCATCGGAAGCAGTTTGGCACACCGGTGGACAAACCATACAATTCACTTTACAGATCGCAGACATGAATGCACTCATCAGGGAGGGCTGAAATGCGCAGTAGAATACGTACTGACGAAGGCGCTGCCTCCACAGAATTGGGTTATGTATTCACATTTTTACTTGGAGTATTACTCCTATCTATGTTTGCTGTTTGGTCTTTTGAGATTGAAACTTCAACCCGCGAGAGATGGAACCTGGCTGCAATAGATGCAAACCTTGCCGATATCTCTGCGGCGATTGAGCGTGCAGATCTCGCTAGTCGAGACGGTGACGGAATAAAATATGCAGAAGCTGTAGAATGGCGCTATACTGAAGCAGATGAAACGCTTTTCACATTGGTATTGACGGATGAATCACTTGACCTACTACATTATGAAAAATCATTGGACAGATCCCATTCACTCTCTGGCACAGGCTTAGGAAATCATAGTGGAGAAATAACAATAGCAGGAATAAGCCACATATGGGTTATTTATGAACAGGGTGAAACCAGAATAGATACGATGCGCCCTTCGTTCTAATCAACGACCCATTACCGCAGCATGAACCATCATTTGCACTTCACGCATACGTGCTTGGGCTCCGAGTTCTCTAAAGACAGATAGGGACCGTTGCAGATACTCCATTCTTCTTTGTCTATCTGGTGCAGCTCCACCCAACCTTGCTAATAATTCACCGATCTGCATCCGTAAATCATTAGCTTCAGCGATTACCAAAGCCTCACGATAGCGTTCTAATGCATCGTCTAAATTACCACTATCTTGGAGTACTTCACCTAGAAGTATCGTCACTTCAACCATTGCTAATTGATCGCCAGCTTCGCCCATTGTCTCAAGTGCATCGGAATAATGATGCAAAGCCAAGTCGGAATCGCCACTCTTAGCGTAATAACGACCAAGAACTGCTCTGGCGCGTGCATGAAGTAATTCATCTTCGATTCCTTTGGACTCATCATAAGCAGTTAGTGCATGTGTTCGCGCACGGTTAACTTCACCCAAATCCAGCAAAGCTCTGGCTAGATTAATCCGTGACGAAACCATCTGCGGGTTATCTTCAGTGGCCAATATACCTTCAACCTCACCATATGCTTCCAAGGCCTTAGCATTCTCACCTTGACGGCGAAATAAATAGCCCATGTTGTTGTAAGTTCGAGCTGCTCCTTTGACATTATTTGTTTCCATGTGCAAGGATAACGCATCTCTGTGCATTCGCAATGCTTCATCGGCATCACCTCGCTTGAGGACGATATCAGCAAGGTTTGACAGAATATCAGCGATGACTGAAGTGCTTGAAGATCTTTTAGCGCCTTCTTTGGCTTGTCCGAAAATAACTTCTGCTTCATCAAACCTGCCGAGAATAAACAATAACTCACCGTGCAATTGGAGAATTCTACATGAGATGCTATCCGAGAGGCCCTCGATAGAGATCTTCTCCAATAAATCGAGTAGTTCTAGATGTCCTTGACTAATTAATGACCTACCAGATTCTACGATGCGTTCAGCAGCGCCTTCATACCTATGACTGGAAATCAGATGATGAATCAATTCGATGATGGTATCAGGCCCATGGTTTTGATTCTCATACCAACTTACTGCTTTAGCATGCAGATCTATCTTTGCCTGATTATCGAGACTTTGTAACAAGAACTCCCTAATCAAATCGTGTACGTCATAGGATTCTGAATCAGCATGGCGAGCAAGTCCTGCCTCTACCAAATCATCCAGTTCATCGATATTGAGATTTTGCTCTGCTAATGCAGCAAGTGGAATTGGCTCTCTAAAAATCGAGAGTGCACCCAAAAGACGCTTTTGCTCTGCAGATAGTTTAGAGAATATCTCGATATTAACATAATTCTCCAAAGTCTCGTGGAAAGCACCGGCAGAAGCACCACGGTTAATTAGTTCCAGAACCAATGGGTGACCACGTGATAATGAGTGAATGTAGAGTAGTTTTTCCTCATCAAGATTAGATATCGTCGACAATATACTGCGCGCAGAGTTTTGGTCTAACCCTTCAAGAGGTAAGACCAAACTTGCGATTTTACCCTCAGCATTCTTTAATGCGACAACTGGCCGGTAAGATCGCGAAAATATCACTAAACCAATATCTCCCTCACTTTCAAGAAGTGCTAATGAAAGCGCCTGTATGGTTTGATGCAGTATCTTATCACTAACCTTGTGAAAATCATCAATTACGATAAGAGAAGGTACGCTCTCAAGAGCTCCAAGTAGGATACTTGCCGCATCTGCTGGGTTGGGGGCAGGGGTTGCTGCTATGAAATCGGCAAACATCGTATCGCCAATATTCGATAACCAATCAGCGATATTTTCGAAAAATGCCCTTGAACTTTCCCAATCCTGACAACGGTGATAGATTAGATTACGCCGATGCATGAAACCCTCAATCAATTTTGCCGCAATTGTCGTCTTACCGATTCCTGCAATTCCCGGAACCAATATTGTAGTTGAACGCGCCTCTAGTAGATTGATCATGTTCTCCATTTCGGACTTCCGCCCATAAAAATGGCGTAATCGAGGAAGATCACCGAGGCTGGTAACCAATTGCTTTTCGACATGCTTTGAAAGATCTCTCTCAACCAATTCGGCTGAAAGTGCTCGGACATCCATCACACCATTATCATCCATATAGCGAATTACATCTACAGGACGCATCTTGAAAGGTAGAGTTTCTCCCACTTCACCAAGAGTGGTAGTAATTGTATCACCATCTGCCAAAATACAGCGGAATTGGAAATCTCTAAGACGTTTCCAAGTCTCAACACAAAGCGCCATGCCAGATTCAGTTAGAAAATACGCCTTCCGCTTTCGAGTAACACCGTTGACATGCGCCTGCCGCTCGATAAGAAGACCTTGATCTTTGAGCCCCGATATAGCGCGAGGAACATTCGATCTAGCAATTGCTACCGCATTAGCGATTCCCATCTGCGATAAGGCAAAAGGTACCTCTACAGAGTTAATGAAATCAGAATAGTCTGAAAGATGCAGGAGGATTCTTTCCTGTACCCCAGGCCTAGGTGAGTTCGACATGAAATCCTCTCCGACCTTTTCCTCTTAGAGTGTTATGTATCAATGCTCATCATTACAAATGCATAATTCTTCTGAAACGGTACTTGTGAGTATTTCAAGTAATATTACAAACTAACTATGGTCATCATCATGGTTGGTAATTTGGGTCAGGAACCCATTGGTTGGCAGCCGCATCCCAAATCCAGCCAGGATGTTGTGATTGCTGAACCGGTTGTGGTGCAACTGCTTGTTGTGCAACCGCTTGTTGTTGGGCCGGCGCTACTACAGCTTGCTGTGGTTCTGAAGAATCGGTTTTAGCCCATGCATATGGATCGTGTTCCTTTTCAGACTCTACACCGTCTTCATCCGTTACAAATTCGTCATCGAACTCGACAAAGAAGAACGCCCCTGCTCCTATAAGAAGTACTAAAGCAACCAAAGTCATCACAACCCACATCCAAGTTGCCAAACCTTCAGGCTCAGCAATACCAGCACTGACTCCATAAGTACCAACTGCTGTTTGTCCATCTTGAGTGAATACCAATCTGACATCGCCGTCTGTACCTATTTGGGCGTAAGATATTTCCATTCGCCAATTACCATCAGGTCCAACGATGGTCTCATTGACGAAGTCCCCTTCGTCTGACCCGTCACTCAGTAATCTAGCAACCACTTTGCTGTTGGGCAATCCACTACCGGTATAGACCGCATTGTTACCAGTGATAATCTGCCCCTCATCCTGCCTAACTGAGGTGAATTCAATCGGCTTGATTATGAAATTAACCGTAAAGGAATATGCAGGTACATCATCGAGATCTCGAACTTCAAATATAACGTTTAGTATTGACCATTCGGACATAAAAGATGTTGTTTCATGCATGTAATCCATCGGGTCATATGTAGCCACACCATCCTTATTGATGGTTATAAAATCATTATACGTATCATCATCACTTGAAGAAGGGTCATCATAAACCTCGTATGTAATGAAGTGACTCTCATTGACACCGATTCCATCAGGATCAGTAAAGAAATCTAGTAAATTGATGGAAGCGCCACCGCCACACTTGTCGGGAGACTTTGAGTTCTCATCACAAAATATGGTCTTGGTATTAGACCAACCTTCCGAGTTGAACAATGGGTCTAAATTAGCCGTATTACCAACACGAATATAGTGTAAGCGAACCGTTTCAGTCACTGAATAGTCGATGGTGTCGTAGGATTTTACCTTCAAGTCATAGTATTGATTATGAGTTAATTCACTACTTTGACTGGTATTCCAACTAGTCTCCCAATAACCATTAGGAAGGAATGAGGTCACTGGATCAGGACCATTATTGATCGCAAGACCTGTTGTGATATCAGTCATCTCAAATTCAACTCTACTCACAGTGCCATCGTTATCTCTTGCGACACCCGAAATCAATATAGTTTCAGAGTTATGGATTATTTGAAGCGGCTTTGGCGAATCGACTTGAACAATTGGTAAGCGATTATTATTATCAACAAACACTTTGACTACTTGTGCATCGCACTCACCGATTTCTCCACGGCAATAACTTGAATCTGATGTCCAAATGGTAAAGGTATATTCTCCAGAGTATAAATTGGTACCACCATAACTCCAGTCATAAGCCCAAGAGGTGCTAGCTTCAATCGAAGTAAGAGTACTATATTCATTGGGTCCTTCGATTTTGAAGTATACCTTTTCAAGATCGATTCCACCGCGATATGCATCGCTAGATGTGCCACTAAAGCGCACCTCACCATCTGAGTGCGTTGTACCATTTTGAGGAGAATCTACAATTGTCGTTGGAGGATTAATATTCAAACGATAGACTCTAGTGGTTATTTGTGATTCATCTAGGCCATCATATGATTTTATTCTAAAGGTCACATCCTCTTCGAAATGGTCTGACATATCTCGTTCATACGACCATTGTTTGAAGGGGTAATTCGACTTGTTAACCTGGCCATTAGCACCTGATTCATCCTTAGCTAGGTACCATGTAGTACTACCATGTGGCTGAATCTCTACGCGATTAATAGTGCCAAACATTGCCTCGGTAGCATTCGCATCATTGAAATATGTACCATCGGTATTGAATTGCAAACCATCCCATGCACTACCTGTTAGTGAGATTATACGTGCAAAGGACTTGTCTTCGAGTTGATCAACTCTTACTGAAGGCGCCATGTTTTCGAGGTTTATCACCTGATCAATAGAACCAGACAAAGTAAAGATTTGGCTTGAGCGACCCTTGTCAAATTTATCTACATCAACTCGGTAAACCGAAAGTTCACGAGTGCCACTACCTTCTGCACAATCTGGGTCGAGTTCGTCGGAGACCCCATCGCCATCGTTATCGATTGCATCCGTACAAGAATCCTCTGCGATCCAATTTGCTGATAAATCAGGTTCGTTCCAAACACGGTTCCAATTGTGATCGATATGGAAGTTTGAGGCGAGAGTAACCCATTGAGTGAAGCCAAATTGGTCGGTTTTAAGATCATATAATTCCTTACCAAAAGAATCCATAATTCGCACTGTCGCCCCAGCGACTTGGCTGTTCTTTGCTTTGACTTGATAACGAACTAATTCGCCTTCTTCGATTTGAACTCCCCATTCACTACCTTGATTACGCATGTAAACATCACCAATCTCGAAATTGTTGAGGTCTGCGAAGGTAAAAGTCGTAGCGTTATCTTTCATTGCCATGGCAATTGGCATATCTCGAGGAGGCCACTCCTTCGAAGGTGGGACTTTAAGGCAAGCATTGACATTTTCTTCACAGGTCTGACTAGCCCATTTGAGCCAAACCGTATGTTCTGGATTCGAATCTAACGTATCAAATGTTTCAGATTGAACAACGACTTTGGATTCAGTGACATTGTATATCTGTTCGACATTTGAACTCCAATCGTTACCACTGAAAAACCCAATGCTACCATACTTAGAGCCATATTTATCGTCGAATTGAGAGATTCTAGCCGCAAATTCACCTGCTTCAATATAATTATCTTGAACATTGACAATTCCTCCAAGAACCCTTATTCCGTCGCCAGAATTACTAGTGATATTATTGTTGATAATGGAGGCACTGGCCATGAATACGTGTAATGCGGGACATTGGAAATCTCCGCCATACATACCGGATGAAGTACAGGTGCCATTGATACCGCTAACGTCATTATCAGCAAAGTGAATACGTGACTTTGTTGGCTCTTGATTGTATCCTGGGCCCCCGTCTTTGTAGTGATACTCTCCAATTAAGACCGCTTCCTTTGCAATGTCTGTAAATGTATTATTTTGTGCTATCACATCTGATTCACCATAAATCCATAACCCATTCCAACCGCCAATCGGACCGATTTCGTTACGATTGATAGTCACGAAAGAATCCCTGATGCCAAAGCCTGAGGATTCACTTGCACCTGAAATTGTGTTATCATTTGCAACGATTATTGCACCATCATAAGCAGTAATTCCTGCACCTTCTTCAGTGGTAATGCTGTTGTTATTAAGAGACATGACAAATGATGCATCTGTAGTAGTCTTGTATGAGTTAGTATCGATTGCAGTGCAAGTAACATCGAAATTACTGTTAATCAATTGTCCAGAACTGGCTTTGAAAAATACCCCGTGTGAATTATCCGAAACCGTAATTGTGTCGATCTCTATGTCGGAGTTTTCAATAAAAATCGCTGATAGTCCGTTCTGACAGTCAGCATCAGCATTTGGTGAACCAGCAGGTGCTGAAAATGCGCTATTTCTGATGGTCAAACTACCAAGAATACCCTTACCTGCACCGATGGCCTGAATAGCTGAACCATGACGTTGCTGACCATCTACGCCAAGGGTGAAAGTACTATCGCTTATGGTAGGCGCTGCTGAATTCAAAACCAAAACATTAGTGGTATTAATATCCTCAAAAGACAATCCACGTGCATCGATGCTAGCATCATTGAATACCAATGCAGCATAAAGATAGGTTCCTTGCGAAACTTGGACTGGAATACCATAGGCCTTCTCAAAGAAAACGTAATTCAACTTTGTCAATGCTTGGTCAACTGTATAATCGAGATACACACCCGAACCGCAAGAAGGATCAGGATTATTTATTGGGTTGACATAACAATTCCCAGTTCCTTCATCAGGCCCTGTAGCCCAACGTAGACGGATTGGATTGCCAGTACTAGCAGGCGATGCACCACATGAGGAATCGCCAGCACAGATTGAACCCTCGACTATTATTCTATCACCGGCAGGAATATTAACAGTCGTTCCAGCGTTAATTATCAGTTTTGCACCTTCTGCAACAGTAAGATTACCATTAAGATTAACAGTACCGGTCCAGGTCTCTGATGTTGTGATTTCACCAGAGGTCGTGACTGCACTTGCATTGGGTATCTGTATCATACCTAGAACTGAGGTCAATAACAGCAATGCAACTAGGCTTAGGCTTCGTGAGATTCTTAGATCTAACATGCTACTCAAAGGAGTGCTCTATGGTACTGAACATAAGGTTTGATGCCAATTGCTGAATCAATAGTATCAATATGCCCTTAAAGTATCGCCTTGGCAGGGCATATAATATCATATCTAGCAAATAATATCATTATTCGACGGAGCAATTATCATTGTTTTCGACCTCCTGCGCCCATGCAATGGCAGAAACTGCTCCATATCCCCAGTTGTCATCATGCTCAATTCCCTCGATTAGTGCTACCGAGGAATTCTTCAATGCCCACTTCACAGCTTCGATGCAATCGCTATTTCTTGTATTATCACCAGGTTTTAACTGGGGGTTATCCTCGAGTATTAATGCGAGGATTCCAGTTATGAAAACAGTGGAAATAGAACTGCCTGTTGATTCATAATAATTACCATCATTACCGGTTGAAATAACTGAAACACCAGGAGCCACGACCTCTGGCTTTTGATTTGGGTGCGACCTAGCAGTTCCATCATCGGCAATTTGTGCACCTCTAGATGAACCATTCCAAATCTCACCCCTGCTATCACTCGCTCCAACTGTTATCACCAGATCGATATTACCAGGTACGGCTACCAATCCATCATCGGTTGAACCACCATCATTACCCACTGCCGCAACGACATATACGCCATTATCAAGCGCTTGGCGCACAGCAGATACACTCTGTCCTTCTCGTGTTTGATTCTGATCCTGTAATCCTCCGAGTGATAAAGAGATGATGTCAGCTCCAAATGATTGCCAACACCAACGGATTGCATCTGCGACAATAGATTCTGAACCACTATTATTGCCCATTCCATCATCGCCAAGTGCCGCCACAACACCCAATCTAATATTTGGTGAGATTCCTTTTTGATGACCATCAGCAGCCAGTAAACCTACCATCAAAGTACCATGAGCGAGATTACCGTGATCGACAGCAATCGTTGAAGTACCCCATATATCAGTAAAGGTATATGATAGATGATCCAAATCAGGGTGGGTACTATCAAGACCGGTGTCAACAACACAAACCGAAACTCCAGCACCAGTCAAGCCTTTGGCCTGAAGAGCACGTACTCCTGTAGTTTCAAACGCCCATTCCGAGGATTCTTGTTGACCCTCAAACCCCTGGATGATTTGAGAACGCCATACCATCCAAACGACCAATAGTAGAATTAGGAATATTGAGATATTCACTATTCGGTTCTGGTTAGGAGCAACTCTGGGAAGGGGAGATGCCGGAGCAGGAGCCCAACCCATTATCTCGGAACGCCAGCCCTCTTGATGACCCTTCACCGAAGGATCAACAGCAGTCAATATGTGTGAATCCGTAGGTTCTGAGATGAAATCGACATCCCCAAAATCATCGTCCATGCCTCCACCAACAATAGGTTGAGCATTGGTCGTTTGAACCTTATGCCCAATTGTTCAGCGGTCAGAATCTCTTCTTACTACCAGTGCGAGCAACCTTATATCCACCGAATAGTATTAGCAATCCCAGAATTGCAACAACAATCGGGACAAAATTACTTTCGTCACCAACTGCTATGTTAGCGAATTCACGGCTGAAGGTCTGATTCTCAGGCTGACTAGCTACTGGTGTACCGCTCGGATTTATGGATACCTCAAATCTTTTTGGTCCAACTTCAAAGCCTTCGTATGTGAACTCGGCATTTACTGTGCTCTCAGCAGGTACGGTGAGTACGACAAGCTTGGAGACGTATTCAGTTCCATCTGTTCCAACCAGAGTAATCTCGATACCAATGGCATCAAGGAATCCTGCGTTCTTTACTGGAATCATGAAAGACCCAGCCTCGCCTGCGACCGACTCAGATTCTAATGGAGTGATAGTGTTGGTTGCAATTGATAGATCTGCAACTGCAATACGTGCAGTAACACTTCCCGATATCGAAGCCGAACCAAATTCTTCAGACTGAGCCTGAACAGTTATCAGACAACTTTCCACTTGTGCACCAGAAGTTGGGCTATAAACAGTGAATTTCTGACTTCCAGTAGCACGTGGTTCAACATCAATTGTCGTTGGCGACGGTTCTATCTTCCATAGATCATCCACACAGTTCTGTGGCAGAATTGCCCCGATGTCTATGCTTTCTGGACCATTACCGTTGTTGACCACGGTAACACTGAATGTCTTTCCAGGAAGGCCATTATCCGCCACTCCAATTGAACTTGGAATATCATCTAAAGCGATAGAATAATTCTGTGGAACTGATACATTTACGAGCAAATTGCTCATTGCTGAACCAGTAGTAAATTCAAACACTACATCATGCCCAGCACCTAATTCGAATACAAATGTCTCGTTTTGTGCAGGCAAGATGATTTTAGCCTTGATTACCATTTGCAATACTTGATTGGTATCAGTACTATTCATTCCAACTCCGAGGACTATGTCAAGATCATCAATCCATTCATCAGCACTACCGTTTTGGAATTGAATTGCCCACTTGGACCCATCTTGACCAGAAACACTACCACTTGCACTAAAGGTATCACTGATTTGGTTACCATCATAGTCAACTGTAATATCAACTTCAATAACAGAATATCCACTACCATCCTCAATCGCTTGCAAAATCGTCATATTGCCATCGACTATTACTGCTGTCAAGTCTTTGACTGCAGTAATGTTCAAATTCAAATCACTAACGACCCTGCGGTTGAATTGAAGGGTGAGATCCAATGGATCATCGAGAACTTGTCCGCTTTTGGCACCAGTGTAGTTCATTGTCAAGGCTAAGTCATGCTCAACTGTCGAAAACTCTGCAGATAATGTGACGCTTCCGATTGGTAATATCAAGTCGAGTTCGCCCTTGTCATCTAGATCTAGATTCCATGATTGCTCATCACCTATATCGACCAAGATAAGCACTGGCTCCTCAATCATTGAATCAGACGCATTTCGTTCTTGTAATTCGAAATCAGTCCAAGAAGTAGAGACTTCAACCCTACCACCTTGACTCATTTCTAATTCGAGACTACCACCTGCACTAATCGATGCATCTAGTAATCCAATAGCAACTCCGCCACCATTTGGTCCGGGGTTAGCCTCAAGAACGACAACAACCCAATTACCGGGAGTTACATCTGCGCTCCAACTTAGAACTCCTGCATTAAGAGCACCTGTAATCTCTATTGAATCTCTTTCAACACCAACTTCCGGATATAGCGTTATGCTGGCACCATCAAGACGTGTTGCATCGATCAAATCAGTGACATTTCCAGAAACACTCACCAAACCAGCAACCATTTCAATATCTTGATTCAAAGTCACATTCTCTACTATGATACCACTCACATTATCTGTATTGTAGTAAACAGAGTCGAATCCAAACTTGGAAGCTGAAACATTGTATGTTTGGTAAATAGGCACATATTTGCTCCAAAATCCATTGGAATCAGTTTCAACTGTCTCATTGATAATTCCACCAACAATGGTGACATTAACTGCAGGTATTCCTTCATTGGTATCGGTCTTCCAGTAAACTTTACCATTGATTTCGACGGTGAGGTCTACCATGACATCACCAAGTTCTACAACTCCATTAACTTCATCTGCAGTAGAGAAATTAATCACTCCTTCTTCAAGCAGTAATTTCTCACGTATAGTTGGGTCACTACCATCAGACATGTGATTCAAGTAAAGGGTCCAATTCCCGGGTAGTACATCGATAACAACACTGCCAGTCGTCGCGTCGGTAAAGTTAGCACTTACATTCCCAAGTCCATCCAAACTGACTGCTTCAAGTCCCCAGAAGTCAGTAATTAGAACATCAGTTATGTTCTGCTTTAGTGTTAAGTTCACCTGCATTACAGGCATTGTTCTAAAGTGCAGACCTGTGCGAGTACTTGAATCCTCATCGATAACAATACTCGTACGATAAATCTCTGAGATGTTGGTTGAATTACTGATGAAGGAATGGATCATAAAGACAAAATCCCCTTGCGGAACATATCCCGAAAAGCTACCGTTTTCATCGGGCAAGATATTACCATAGATCGAACCGTCATTTAAATCCAAGTACCAGATCGGTTGATTAGTCAGAGGTGTGCTATTATCATCCTCGACGACAATTCCATTAACCAGCCATCTTGGTTCAAGAGCAACTTCGAAGGCTTCTACATCACCATTAAGACTGACATCTAATCCGGGCATTACATCAAGAGGTAATGAGGAATAATCTGTGGCATTTTCATCATTTGCGTCAAAGTAATCGATTTCTACAGTATAACTTCCAATCGAGATATTGACAATTAATTCACCATCTAGATTGTAATCTGCTGCAGTAAAGTTGACACCTATACCATGCGCAGTGGTTGGCACTAGGCTAATATCAGGTTGAACTGCGGTTCCATTCTCCCAACTTCTCTCATCTGCGTGATCGAGGTATACTCTTAGCGTCACTGAAATATTAGCTGGTTCAGCAATGAAGTTCAATTCATTATTTCCAGATTGGTTGATGACTAAATCGGAGTAACTCGATGTATTCATTTCAACAGTTGAAAGACTGAAATCCCATGAACCTGGTTGTAGATCGAAGAGGAAGTCACCATTGATAGTTATCGCTTCTCTCCACTCAAGGCCATCCTCATTTACTGCAATTATCTCAACTGGTTCCCAGCCAGGAATTGCTGAATCCCAGGAGATACTTTCATTTCTTAAACTCACCTTGCCAGAAACCTGCGCTGTTGGCGTAAGGAAAAGCACATTTGGAATATCGTTATGATAAATACCGTCAGAAGCATCAGTCAATAGAACACCAGTGCTAGCTTTCGAAAATGAGTCAATTGCAGTGACGTGGAATGCTCGATCCACTGGTAGCCTCATCGAGAAAGCACCAGTGATATTAGTTACTGTCTCAAGATCGATATTTCCTGAACGGAAGTGAATGAATAAAGAGGTAGATGCAGTTTCGAACTTGTTGCTATCGAAATTGACACTAGTGAGATTGGCAAGGTCTGTATCAGCTGCTGGGAGATAAACAGTTCCGTTAACCCAAGCAGATTCAGTATAATTCCAAGTCATGCCTGTTTGATTATCGCTTCTAACTTCAATTTCTTGCCATAGCACATGTAAATCATCACCGTCATCAGAAGCAATCCAAGTGCCTTGAGTCAATTCAACTTGCAGCACACCACTGGCATTTGCAGTCACATTGAATGTTTGCGCTACACTTTCTCCTGCACCAAGATCAATATTAGTGAAAGTGACAACCCTATTTGCAACATCAAGCAATTCTGTCACTCCATCGGAGTAATCTACAGCTCGTAATTGAACGGTAACATCAGTCATATATTGGATTTGCATTCCTTCGATTAATGTTACGTTTGCATCATCACCTTCATAAATCGCAAAGGTTTCATTGGCATCGTAAAGACCATCTGAATCAATGTCGACTCGCCAATAATATTCACCAGGAAGCATTGGCCCGTTTGAGAAGTTCCCATTTTCATCTGTGTTGATGCTCGTAAACTCCGTATCTCCGAATGTCAAATCGATGATTTCCATGGTTTGGTTGGCCACTGGAGTGCCATCATCCATCAACAGAACATCACTAAAGAGGAATCCTGGAATTGAGAGGTCGGCCTCTAAAACACTGACTGGAACAGTTAAAGATTGATCCATGACGTGTTTTCTGCTATTTGGCAACACTATTGTCACTTGATATTCACCTGGGACCAGGTCGCTCAAGTAGAATGAACCAGGGTTGACTATATCACCAGAGAAGTAACCTGAACCGATGAATTGTCCAGTTCCGTTAATAGTACCTATTCCATCAAAAGTACCTGAACCCTCAAAGTTCTCACCGACCAATTCCTTGCGTAGAGTTACTACTCCTTCAGCTGTCATTCTTCCGTTGGCAATCACTTCACCAGCTAGATAGTAGGTGTCTGTTTCTGATGTAGAACAGATAGTTTCGTTTTCAGGCACGACTGGAATATCATCTAGATTTTCACAGGTGATTATGCCGCTAGCATTGAGCCAAGAGGCGACTAAAGTACCAGCGCCAGTCCAAGTTCCATTAGCAGAATAAGATCGTCCCTCTGATATTAAGCGAGTATAATTACCGGTGAAATTAGTAACATAGCCCAATCCATCACTAGTGGTAAAGGTACCGGGTTCGTCAAAGATTACCTCTCCAGAACCAGCCATTATTCTCACTTCATCAGTGCTGAATGCACCGCTAGTTGAAGTAAGAGAGATATTAGCCATTGTATTCCAAATATTATCAAGAATTATCTCTGCACCATCAAGGGTCTCTCCTTCGAAATCCTCATGACCACTCCAAACCAATAACCCCTTGATTCCGGTGCCTGAAACAAGCACATCGACAGGGTCGGTAATCTGTTCTAAACGGTCCGCTTGTGGACCAGTGACGTTAATCACACTCTCACCGAGCCAAGTCATATTTGATACCTGACCGAGAACCGCAGTAATAGCATTGGTCTGGCGATCATCATTGTCTTCGACTAATACATCAGAAAGACCACTAGCGAATTGACCTGAAGTGATAGATAATCTATCAGCAGTTGGGTCGAATTCACCGACATATGCTGAAACTCTAATCTTACCAGCAGGGGCTAAGAACGAGTAACTACCATCTGCATCGGCATCGGTAGAACCGATTGGAATCCAGTAATTATCTGAATCTCTATCGGTCTCATCCTCACCACTGAATGCATCGCGCTCAAAGAGAAGTCTGACACCATCGAGATTTTGACCTCCTTCGGCCATTTCCACTGTGCCAGAAATCTCAGCACCAGAGTAATACTTCAGTATCTTCACTTGAGAAGTGGCTCTAAGTACTTGCGAACCGAGGGTGTTATCTGAAGAGTTGTCATACCAATTAGCGATTACAAAGTGATTCATCATTGCACCAGGCATTGGTAAAGCATTGGTTAGGAATGTGTTTGGACTACCACTAGTACCTATATGCAATCCCGGCTGGGGATTCATTCCGACAGTATCAACCCCAAGGGTAGATGCACCATATCCAACATAGGTTCTTGCAACCATGGTCTTGAAGAACTCAGCCTTGTGATCGATTCTAACATCGCTCAACTGTAATGGATCTATATCTGAACCTGATTGCTGATTGATGTAATCTTTTTGCATTGCATCATCGAACTCAGCACGTGTCATCTCATCGGGGAATTCACCACGAACTGTTTCGTAGACTTCAGACATGAAAGTAGTGAAGTCTTGGCCAGAAAGGATGGTTGGAGCAGTGAAAATCCCAGTTGGATTGCCACCGTTAAAGTTTTCATCGGCATTATAGCGTCCTGCTTTAGGATAAAGTCGATGATCTACTGCGAAGTAACGTATCTCGTGATTCCGAGTAATTGTTTCACCAGGAGCTCCCTCGTGATCTTGCACGGTATAGACACGGTTATCCATCAAATCAGCATAGAGATCGTTCAATCCCTCTGAATCCAGACTATTGGTCAGGATTTGAGTGACGGTAGCAAGTCTAGCATTATCACGATGAATGTGAGTTGATACGGAGTTGAATTCATCAACCAAATCGTTGGTGTACCAATAATCTCCAAATATGTAATGTGTATTTTCATAGGTTGTATCTCTAGAAGTTCGTACTTTGTAGTTGAATGAACTATTTGCCGAATCGAAAGAAGTCCAAGAATCGCCATCACATGTGGTTGCGGTATCTGAATCACAAGGAACAATAATTCCATCTTCATAAATTCTGAAGACGTTTTCGCCAGAAGTGCTGACAAGACCATCTACCAAATTTTGTCCTTCGGCTATTACTAGATTATCATTTGTCTGAATAACCTTGAATGCGTGAACTGAAGTCGTAGCTGAATCCTCACTGGTTTGTATTGATTCAATAATATCAAAGGTCTCTTGTCCTAAGTGATTTACCATACTATTTTCAAAGTAACTAGTAAAAGACAATCCGCCACCATTATGATAATTATATGAAACGTCTCCCTTTCCTAATTGCCAGATGAACATTGCAACTAAATCGTCCTGATTTCGAGCCAATAGCATATTCCCTGTACTAGGGATTCCAGATTGGAAGTTATCAGAGACGGATGGGTGCTCACCATTGTCTAATGCTTGGAAACCATAATCCCACCAAGAGACGAAAGCTGGCTTATCGGAATATGACACATTAGCATCTTGTTGTGAAAGCCAATCATAGGCTCTATTCCAGCCTTCATCATTGAATCCACTACCGAAACTTCCAAGGTACCATCTGCCACCTGAGTTTTCATAATCACTATCATCGAGAAGAGAAAATCCAAGTTGGTTCCAACGCAGTAAACCAGGAATTACGTTATAGATGTCCTCGTCGATTCCAGATTCATGCTCAGAACTACCAGGGATAGCGGAATCTAGCCCGTATGTAGCATGTTGACTTACCAAGATTACCATAATCATACCAATAGCACTGAATTGAGGTGTACGCCAAAGTGCTTTGCGAGCACCCGATATTCTGTCACCAGGAGTACGGATACCTAAGCGTCTCCATTCCTTTAACAGACTTCCAGCGCCACTGTAACTCCAAAGGGAAACTACTCCCCATGCACCAAGAACAGCCATTGCTGGAGATGCATTGAATACGAATCTACCAGCAGACCAAGCCATGTAAGATGCTATTAGCACCCACATTCCCAATACTAAGCGAACTTGTTGCTTCTGCTTCAATCCTTCCCAAATGGCAATGATTCCCATAGAGAGAGAGAGTATGAAGACAATAGGTCCGAAACTAGCGAATAGCATTCCACGATTAGGAGCACTAGCCTCAGCAATTGTTCCGAAAATCTTGTTCTTGGTGAAATATCCAGAGCCAGTTGTCAATACATTCCACGAATTTGACAATTCGAAATATTGTAGCATAGCCAATAAACTGAGGAAGATAGTGCCACCTACGAATAGTGTCCCTAGAACCAGTAGCCAAGGCTTGTCACGGAAACCAGTAGTGATGAAACCGATTGCTAAAGTGAATATAGCTATGAAGATCAGTGGTTGAAGACCAGTAGAATTCCAAACCAAATCCATTTGTGGATGAGCATAGAATGGTATTGTCATCAAGAAGATGACACCTAACATCACCAGATTGAGAGTGGTGATAATAGTGCTGTCACGGCGCTTGAACATATTCAAAGCGACTTGTATTGAATAAGTCAAGAAGATGATAGCAGGCCCATATACGAACCCTTTCCACCCTAGTGCGACCAATCCGATACAAACACCAGCAGCAATAGCGTTTGCTACTGCTCTTGGCCTCTTCTCAAATACGGTTACAACTGCGTTAAACAAGGAGATAGGTTTAGCCGAGATTCTCTTTGAAAGACGCTCGTCTCCTCCGTGCTTTACTGCTCGAAGGTAATACATGAAACCAGCAGAAAGGAAGAGCAGAACGAATGAATCGTGATCTGCTAGACCCCAAGTACTGTGAGTCACGTGACTTGGCATGAATGCGATTAACCAAGCAGCGATTACTCCAGCACCCTTGCCGAAGTGATCTTTTGCCATACTTGCTATTGGGAAGATGATGAAGGCTCCAAAGATTGCAGGTAGAGCGAGCATTGACCACCAAGCAGCATCGCCAACCGGTATCTGAAGAAGTGATGTTAGAATCATTGCTCCAATAGCTAACGACCAAGTGAATAACGGCGGTCGAGGATTGATTCCACCCAACGGGTAAGAACGATCAGCATCGACGATAAGATGTGCGTTTTGAGCAAGGATGTAATCCACTACACGCTTCATGTACCAAGGGTCAGAACCACCGGTCATATCCCATGTGGCAGTCCCATAAGCATTCATCGAAGGAACCGCATACCACTGTATACGAATTGCCAACCCGATTATGAAGGCACTGAATATCATAATTCCTGCCCAATGAGCAGACCAGAATTTACGTGCACCTGACGGATCGTGAATCTCGCGATTCATCCAGCCGCCATATTTCTCATGGGTGCTGAACCAATAGATGACTACACCGAGTGCGAAGGTTATACCGAACCAAATCCATACAGCCCATGCTCCTTCGAAGTTATCATTCTCCCATAATCCAGCATCATACCAAGCCGAAACCTGATACAGTATCCACATTGCTGTGGTCATCATTGCTCGAGTAAACCAGCGTTCTGCGACCATGTATGACACAATCAATGCGATTATTCCTGTGAGGAGAGCTGGCCAAAAGCCAATATATCCATGATAGCCATCCTCGTAAACCATTCCAAGGCGATCTGCATCAGTTACACTATTCATGAACCAAAGAGTTGCAGCATGTGCTGATGCCCAGACCAATAGTGCGATTTGAAGTGGCAGAGTGGTCTTGTTCCACTTACCTTTGAGTGGAGAGATGTGGCCAAACCAGCCGTCCTTGCTTTCGGGGTTAAGAACTCCACGAGCGAGAACTGCTACTAGCAAACCAAGAATTATCATTATGGTCCACATGGTAAAGAATACGAAAGCCATACCTTCACGCAAAGCGTTAATTCGATTATAAATCGAAGGAGCATCATTGCTGTAAACTGTGTAATCAGAGACTTGATTTGCGCCATAATATGCCCCAGCAGCCATTGCTAGAACAAATCCAACCGAAGTAAAGGTTAGGATTGTCGCCCATTCATGCCTTGATTTACCGTCCAAGGCTTGAACGCCGAACATGGTTATGAAAACCAATAACGCAAGAATATTTGAATCACCTGTCATCTGGACTGCTTTCGCTAGAATAGCAGTCACGGCCAGAGCGATGAGGGAGACTCGCTGGCTTGAAAGGGTGAGTATCTGCTTCTCACGAAGAATTCGTGGTGCGATTCCGATCATCGCAGCACCCGCCACTGCAAGCAGTGGGAACATTCCGTCAGTGTCCAAGGATAAGCCGAAACCGCCTATCCAATTCGCAGCTAGAGCCAATAGGACTGCAAGGGGCGCAATTAGCAGCCCCAACAGTGCCTTCGACGTACCATTCTGGTCGCCTGATTCTCTCTCCATATTGTTTCCCTCAGTATTTCAACACCCAGCCTGAAGGCTGAGAGCGACTTCGCCACTTTAGACCTTCTTTTAATGATACCCATCATAGAGGACAAGGCCATGCCGTCGCCCGAAAATGACCATGTCCTCAAGGTCATCACTTCACAGAGCGCGATGCCCAATGTCTCGACGGTAGTGTGAACCTTGAAGAGTAATGTTGTCAATTAGTGAATAAGCGATGGACGCCGCCCCTTTCAGGTCGTTTGAAATCCCAGTGCAGGCAAGAACTCGGCCACCTGTAGAAATCAATTCTCCAGCACTTCTCCCAGTAGCAGCATGGTTGACCCAACCTCCTTCACAAGCACTTATTCCATTTATCGCCTTACCATTTCCGACAGTACCCGGATAGCCGTCGGCAGCCAAAACAACAGTCAGCGCACAGGCGTTATGGAAGTCAACTGAAAGAGTATGAAGTTCATCACAGGCTGCGGCTGCCAAAAGAGTCCCTAGGTCACTAGCAATCAAAGGGAGAGTGACCTGACATTCTGGGTCACCGAATCTAACATTGAACTCGACCACATATGGGTCACCAGAGGAATCTATCATCAAACCGATGTAAAGCACGCCACGGTAGGGCGTCTCTAAATTTGAGAGGTAGGAATGCATCGGCTCCACTACTCGCAATACCGCTTTGGCTTCGACTTCTGGAGTGTAAACAGGAGCGGGAGCATATGCCCCCATACCACCTGTATTACGGCCTTTATCGCCTTCGAATTCACGCTTGTGATCTTGACTTGCGGGTAGACATACATAACCCGAGCCGTCCATAACCACCAGTAAACTAGCCTCTTCTCCAGCAAGAAAGCCTTCGAGTAAGACATGGCCATCACTTGAAATCGATTTATTGATGAAATCCTTGGCTGTATCCCGGTCTGCAGTAACCACAACACCCTTGCCACCGGCAAGAACATCCCGCTTAACCACCCAGGGCTCGCTGGAAAAACCATCGAGAGCCGCATCGATATCTGATGAATCATCTAGGAGAATAAAAGGCGCAGTAGGTACGCCATTTTCTGCCATAACCTGCTTTGCAAATACCTTGGAACCCTCTAGATGTGCTAATGCTGCAACAGGTCCGAAACAGGGGATGCCTACAACTGCGAGGGAATCCGCCAATCCAGCACACAGTGGGGCTTCTGGGCCTGCGACTACCAAATCACAAGCCAATTGACTTGCAAGAGAAATCAAACCCTCTATATCTGAAGCTGAAATATCGTGATTAGTAGCAAAGTCAGATGTGCCGGCATTTCCCGGAGTGCAGTGGATACTGGAAACACTATCCGCTGAAAATAAGCCTTTGCAGATTGCATGTTCTCGACCCCCACCACCGACAACAAGCACACATCGCTCACTCATATCGCAATCGTAGTGGGTAGACCTCATCATTCTATCGCGACAAATTGAACTGACAAATGGCGAGATTCTTATGCTGCCAACCAAAGGAGTGAGTATGACCACTCAAGGCACTCCGCCCTTCGAAGACTTGGTATTCCTCATGCAGATGTTGGTGGTTCTGTGGATTTATCTCCCTGGTTTTTTGGTAAACACATTTGCAATGATGTGGGGCAAATGGTTACCAAAGACAGGATACGGCCCGTGGCCAATCGATGGTGGAAGAACACACAAAGATGGGAATCGGATATTAGGTGATGGCAAAACATGGAATGGTTTGATTGGAGGTTCACTCACATCAGGTCTGCTGTGTGTGGTGATGGGATTGGTGTTAGATGCATCGAGTAGCGCACCATTCTTCGATCCTGTTGATGGAAACGGCTGGTATTTCTTTGCAGGAGGAGCAGTTGGCGCATTTATCCTGGGAACTCTTTTGGGGTTCACATCATTAGTTGGCGATCTTTCTGGCTCTTATATCAAGCGAAGAAGAGGAATGAAGCGTGAAGGTGACACCTCATCTAAAGCTCCATTACTGGACACCTTACCGTTTGCAATTAGCGTATTCATATTTGGTTTAATCCTCTTCCCCGGCACACTTCACAGCGACGTACAAATCATCCCTGCAATGATTGGCATTGTCTTAATAACTCCAATACTCCACCGATCTTTCAACTTAATTGGCTATAAATTAGGTTGGAAAGATGTGCCTTACTGATGTGCAAACATGCGCACCATTGATGTGCCCACTACTATTCCAAGTGGTATGCGAGGAACTTTCGTCGTCTTGATGATGGCTATATTATTAGTTAGCCCAGCTTTAGCAGCAGGTGGATCTATTGAAGAAAACACCACATGGTCAGGGGAGATTAGCTTGACAGAAAACACTACCATCAGTGGAAATAGTACCCTAATCGTAAATGGGGACATCACAACTACTTCTGACCACACTATCACGGTTGAAGCTGGTTCTACATTGGAGATGGATGGCGCTAAATTGCAAGGGCTTGCCACATACAAATTGAAGATCAACAATAGTGCAACTGTGGTAGTCCCTGTTACCACCATGGGTCCAGATGGTAATGTGAAAATAAAGTTCAGCGAGGATGTTGCTGGATGGGCCAACCTCAACATCACCATCGATGGTAACAAAGAAGTCAACGTCACCGGCAGGGAAATAACCATGCCAGCAGATCTTTCAGGCGATAATGTCACTATTGAATTCACCCATCCATGGCAGTATATTCATATTGCAGAAATTCAATTATCCGATGGATCAAGTCAGTCCGTTGTAACCCCTGAACTCTTATCCGGAAATGAAACCCAATTGATTAGTGAATCTGATACTGCACTTTGGCATTTGATCGTCAAAGGAACATTGACTGTCAATAATTCGGAATTGATAGGAGGGGAGATTATTTGCGAGGGTTCTTGTACCATTATTGGTTCAACTCTTACCTCGAGTGGACCTATCGAAATATCTAATTCAGCATCTCTGAACATTGCAGATTCAACAATGACCGGTAGTAGAACCGATGAGGACATCGTCGCTCACGATTCAGCAATTATTAGTTGGACCAATAGCATAGGTACCGGAGGCATAGTCGACAATTGGATTCGTTTGCTATCTAACCGAGAGTTCCTCGTAGACGTACCTGAGGCTATTGTCACTACAACAGGAATCGGATATTTTGCTGGTAATTCAACTGGTGACCGACTGGATTGTAGCGCACTCTCTCCTGATGACTGTGATGGACGCATCTCCATTGCCAACTCGAAAGTGGAGCGCATTGTCGAATGGCAAGATGGGAATGGTCTTTACGGCACTGAACAAGCATCAGCCACCGTTTCAGTTGATACAATATGGGGTAAATTCTCAGCAACTGTAAGCATGGTCCCACATACCAATGAAGTGTTGATCAATATCCCACTACCTAATGTCGCCATCACATCTGTTGAGCCTGCAGACGATAAAGGCGATGCAAATTTCACCCTTGGTGTACAGATTCATGTGGCAAATTCTGGAGCAACAGATGCCTCAGTTCGCATAGAGTGTTTTGTCGATGGTGAATATGCAAATATCGCACCATCAACACCAACTATCAACGTTGCTGCGGGTGGAACTGCAATGGTCCCAGTAAACTGGCGCAATAGTGCCGGTGACGATGTGGTTCTCGATTGCAAATTAATTATCCCTACCCAATTTAAGAGTGGAGATTTTGTTGGCACCAATGCAAGCACTAGTTCGACACCAGTGACTTGGGAAGCAGTTGATGATGAAGGATCTAACCTGTTCTATCCGATATTGATTGCAGTCATCATTGCAATCGGCGGTGGAACTGTGATAATGCGAAACCGTTCACAGTAATCAGCAAGCGGCTGCCTTCTGATTATTGGAGGTCTCATCATCGGAGTCGTTATCATTCCAACTTAAATCGACCTTTGACCTTGAATCACTTATTATTGATCCAGTAGCCTCATTGGTAATAGTTACCTCAAAGGTATAGCAACCATCATCGTCATAGAAGGAATCTTTCTTCAGGTTATTTCCAACGCTACCTGGCAATAAAACCCAACTGGCACCAAACTCGCCTATACCTGAGGCAAAACCATTCTCAACAGTCATTGTGGTATAGGTATAAACTGTAGCAGAGGAGTCAAAAATAACCTTGACTGAGATAGAATAATCTGAAGTAATTGGGACTGGAGGAGTGCCAGAAAAACTACCATTATCAGCATACATAGTGTAAGGTTCAGTGGTGTCTCCAATACCTACTACTAGACTGACTTCCATGCCTTGATGGACAATATTACCATTATCATCTCCAGTTAATTCGTAGATTTCAACAATACCAGCATTAGCCTCATGATTCATTAGTTGGGGATTGATTGTCAAATAATCAATAGACTCGCCTGATGTTACCCTCACTTGGTAAGTGGAAATGGTCTCTTTGAGATGATTAACAGTATTTCCTTGGAATACTTCGGCAATCGGAGCCGAAATTGTGGTGCGGTCAAGATTAATCTCACCGCTTTCCCCCCATACTTCGACATCATCGTAGAGGATTGAAAGATTGAACGAAGTGCCCGATGTACCAAAGAGAACAATATCTAACTCATCGTTAGTGTCGTCGAAGGACACACTGCCGACAATGACTTTGTTCGAACCAATAAGGAAGCTAGCACCGCTAGCAGCAGCAGCTAAGACGATCCAGATGGTGATAGATGCCGCTATTTTTGTCGTGTCTAGGCGACCCATCAGTTTCTCACCGATTGCAAAAATCCCCCAAGTCCCAGCCAATAGGAAACCAAAGAGGAAAATATTAACATATTTAGTATAAAATATCAAGAATGATACTATCAATAATCCAACTATTCCTGCCAGTTGTAGTAACAAAGCATTAATTGGTGGAGTCGCTAAAGCAGTTTCCAAAGAAACTGGTTCCTCGCTGGCCTTAATGACAACTTTAGCTAATGATTTAGTTTCAATGACCGCTTCTTTCGGTGGAGACATCGCCTTAATGTCTTCTTTACCTGCCTCATGGCCCGCTTCTTTATCAGCTTCTTTGTTCGCTTTATCTAGAAGTCCACTCATGATAATACAACCTACCTGCAGAAATGGTTGAAACCTTCCCTCTTATCAAATCAACCCCTCAGCGAGAGGTTACAAGTTGATTGATGCAATCAAAGTCCAGGGGCGGCTTCAAACCACTCCTCTTCATCATCTTCGTTGCCAAGCTTTCGCCGTGCAATCGCTGCGGCTGCAAGAGCAACCATCGAGAGGGATGGTATCAATTCGAAACCTGGCAGATAAACTCCGCGCACATAAATCGTGATAGGCTGTGACATACGGTTACATCCAGTCAACTCATAGGTGCAAGAGAATACGCTTTCAGCAAAGAATTCTAGAGTATGGTATTCGTCAGACCATCCTTGGTTCTTTGGAGTGCGTACCATGACTCGAACGTTTACAGGTTGATCTTGAGCATTGATCTCAGTAGACACAACCGGCATCGAAATTTGGAAATCAGCAGACTCGAGTTTAGCCATCGTCTCATCCGTCACTCCAACCTTAAATTTGTCAACCTGATTTCCTTGGTTAGAAACCTTGAACATGAAATTATGATCGGTCTTTGGTTGCAATTGTAGGAAGGGCACATCGGCCTCAACTTGCAGGCGACTGTATTGCTGAATTCCAATAATCATATTGGTAGATGATTCCGCTGGGGTTGTCACTGGCACACCGTTTGCATCGGTTACAGTTGCGGTAATCCGGAGATTACGAGAACTCATTGGCATCCTCTGATCGGCCCTAACTACGACTTGGAAATTGGATTCACCCTGGCTACCGAGAGTAATAACTCCAGGAGCGGCGACAACAAGGCCATCAGCATCCACTCTAACATCGATTCGCTCAATGTATGTGTTTGGGTTAGAAACACTACATTCTGCATATCCAGAGAGTGCTGCCCCAGGGTATACTTGGACTTCAATGGTCCCAGATGCGTATGGAGAAGTGCAGGACAAATTGACTGCAGGCGCACCTTGCGCCGCTACAGGAACAGCAGCTAACATTATACTGCCAAAGTAAAGACAGACTAAAAAGACACTGCGCTGTATACCATTCATGAGATCACCTATGCGTCAAGCCAGCCTCCTGACCTTGATAACCATTTTGTAGAAGCAGTTCAAGAAAGTCACAATCCAATGTTAATTGGATCTTGAGGGCTCATGAAGCGTAGACAATAAGCCGTTCTATCAAAGTCTTGATCATCCAATTAACTTGTTTAATTATTGCACTCCAATTAATTTTGCAGATCGGAACTGCAATTATCACGGCATAGCAATTGCTGTAAGTAGTGGACCGAGGGGGATTTGAACCCACGGTCGCCCGGTTATGAGCCGGGTGCTTTAACCAACTAAGCTATCGGTCCTCTGGCCACTGCGATGAGTGCTCTGTATTGAAGTTCATGCTTGAGAAAACTCATTCAACGAAGTCTGAGTTGGCTTTATCATTTCCCGTGCAAGTATCTCACAACGATCCCTGACCGGTTCTGGAATGAAAATCAGCGCTAGTTCACTAGCGGGTACAAGAGAACGAACCAAAGCCGAATGTTCGCACACATCTCTTCCGTCCTCAAGAATAATACCCTCAACATAAGGCTTGTAGCCCTTTTTCTTAATTGTAGCAGTGATTAGATCGGTCTCTTCATAACCTGATTCGGCTAATATCTCAAGTAGATGCGGCCGTAAAATCTCTGCCATCTCTATATCTAGTTCAGCAATTCGTATCGATTTGTGAAAGTCACGCCTACTGAGTAATTTACTGGCATATGAAGAGAGTAGAACATCGTCATTATCAGACCATTCATTAAGTGCCACATTGATGTCAGCATCTGTCAAACGAATGTAATCTTTGACCGATAAATCCTCATCGATTAACATACTTGTAAGCGCTGGTGACAACTGCAAAAGACCATCTTTGGCCAAAAATCCTGCTCTTTCTAACATCCCTGTGAGATAGCATTGGGTTAGAGCATTGACCTTGTGGTAGTAAACCTGGTTGTACATGTGATAACGGGTAACCAGATATGCTTCAATCGCTGGAAGCCCCCAAGCCTTCGCGTATATACGACCATCTTGCCCGACACGTAATGCACGGAACACACGATCGATGTCAAAGCCACCTATCTGCGCACCTGTATTATGTTGATCACGCACTAAATAATCCATACGATCTACATCGAGTTGAGAAGAGACTATCTCTTTTAGGAAGCGCGGGATTACTTTACCATCACATTGTTCTAATCCATCCATAATGGCGAATAATCGACGACATCCAGCATCACCCAAATGATTGTTCAAAGCGACACCCAATTCGGTGGTATCGGATTGAAGAATCATTTTACCCCACTTTTCATGAGTATGGAAAGTAGCGAAGACCGCTGGATTCTCTAATAGATGTGAAAATGGAGGATGGCCAACATCATGCAATAATGCAGCGATTTCCACCAGTTCTGCATCATTATCGGTAAAGATTCCAGGTTGATACTCTTCTAATGAGTTACAAAGTTTAACTGCAAGATGATAAGCACCGATAGAATGTGAAAAACGATTATGACTAGCAGAAGGGAATACATAGTGGCAAGTAGAAAGTTGCAAGATATTACGGAGACGCTGGAACTCTCTTGTATCGATTAAGGCCCCAATAGGCTCTGGAATGAGGATGTCGCGATGGATTTCATCACGGACAACTCGGTCTGCCATATGTCTGCCTCAGGCTTTTTCATATCAAGTCCTTTCGTTGCGCAAGCGATATGCCATTGAAGCACTTGGCCCATCTCATGGCAGAAGAAGATATCAACCCCGAGATGGAAATCGAGCCATCGATGAAAGAACCTGAAAAGAAGGTTCAGTCTATATCTGAAACCTTGAGTAAATATGATGACAATGCCGATGGCAAGGTAGACCACTTTGAAATTTCCACCCATGATGGAGCGGGTAGAAGTGGCGGCATTGGCGGCTTTCTCGACCGAATCCTTGACGATGATCCTGAATTACGTGGCCAAAGACTTTGGGTCATGTTTTCTCTTTCATTGATTCTTGTTGCTGCACTGAATGCCTATGCTATGCTTAGGGCACCTGACATGATTACAATTGATAAAATTCTCGAACATAAAAACGAGGTTGTGGCTGTAGAGGGTATTCTCACCTCTTGGGTCGAAGACCCCTATGGTTCAGGCGATGATCGAATTGACATGATTATTGAAGATGAGACCGGTGTAATCGAATTGCGTTGGTATCGTTTCGGTGATATCCCGCCATTGGGGACATATGTCAGAGCGATTGGAGATGTTATAGAATACGATGGAAGATTATGGCTGCAGGCAATGGGAGCCGGTGCTCTTTCATGGAGTAAATCCAATGTTCCTGAAGTATTCCCTACAACCGTATCCGAAGTAGCTGCAAACCCCGCTAATTATTCCCTCACCGCCATAACTTTGACCGGCTATCTCTCAAAATCAATCGAGCCTGAAGCTTCTTTCTCCTCACTTTATCTTGGAGACCATCCTAATTATGGCAATAGTGACCACCAAATGCGCATGGTAATTCATTCAGCACCCGGTAAGTGGCTTGAAGCGGGACAAAAGGTCGAAGTTACTGGTATCTTAAGTTATGAGCAGCGTGAACTTCGCTGGACATTGCATATTGAAGGACCAGAAATTCGTACAATCAATACCTATACACCACCGATTGCAAAATTGGATTGGTCAACCGCAGATACTTGGTCATATAGTTCTAACAATATTGTTGAAATTACTGGAGTTCTTGGCGAAGGTTGGATTTTGAGTGGCGAAAGTTACCAGATTTGTATCATCCCAAAAGATGACCCCAGTGCAAACCTCGGTCAAAGCATCACTTTCCAAGGACGACTATTATGGTCACCATCACATAATAATTGGTGTATTGATGAAGCCGCAGATGGTACTAGTAGCGCGGGAATTGTCGCTGTTGGAGACGCTGTAGACCTATTGGGAATGATCTCTG
>Ga0209709_10000267_pt1 | contig 50715 bp, 43 predicted proteins | sample ArcticOcean_MG_C_2_FD_187435 | JGI IMG/M metagenome (GOLD analysis project Ga0209709, IMG submission 187435) | Marine microbial communities from western Arctic Ocean - ArcticOcean_MG_CB4_136 (SPAdes) (version 2) | ecosystem: Environmental > Aquatic > Marine > Oceanic | place: Arctic Ocean... | reverse complement strand
GCAACATGCGTAGTACGTATTCCACGCCGATTACGGCAAACAAATAGGATTTTGGATTGCGGTTGATCGTTGAGAAGAACACCGTGCCGCCGGGTTTGGTCATTTCAGCGCAGGCTCTTACCACTGAACCGGGGTCGGGCACGTGTTCCAGCATCTCTAAGCAGGTGACTATGTCAAAACGGCCGGCATGGCTGAGGGCATAGTCTTCAGCCGTAGATTTTTCATAGCTTACGCTGACGCCGGATTCAAGCTTGTGCAAGTTACCTACCGCCAGTGGGGCATCGCCCATATCAATACCTGTAACCGTGGCACCTCGCTGGGCTAGTGCTTCACAGAGAATGCCACCACCGCACCCAACATCAAGGATATGTTGCTCGGCGACGGGAGCCAGGGTGTCAATCCAATTAGCGCGCAGGGGGTTGATGTCGTGCAGGGGTTTAAATTCGCTGTTGCGATCCCACCAGCGGCTGGCGAGTTGTTCAAACTTTCGAATTTCATTGGGATCAACATTTTGCACTTTAGACATCTTTGCTTTCCAGTGTAGTAAGTTGCTTATTGAGCGATTTTGTTACGCCATTGCTGGGCGGTATGGATCACGTTTTTTTCATTCAATGTACGCAGTTCGCCTTTGATCATTAGGGGTTTCGCAGCGACCCAGCTGTGGGTGACGCAATGGCCAACATTGGTGTAAACCAATTGAGAGGCGGGATTATACAGTGGCTGCTGAGCAATCGAACTGATTTCAATGGCTATCATGTCGGCTGACTTGCCCCCTTCGAGACTACCGATCTCGCTTTCCCAACCTAGGGCTTTAGCACCCTTGATAGTGGCCATTCGCAGCGCAGCATGGGCGTCGAGCGTTGACGCATCATTGGCGACAGCCTTGGCCAGTAATGAGGCGGTTTTTAATTCGCCAAAGAGATCCAGATCATTATTGCTGGCAGCGCCGTCAGTGCCAATGGCTACGTTAATTCCAGCATCAATCATTTTACCCACAGGGCAGAAGCCGCTGGCGAGTTTTAAGTTGGACTCGGGACAGTGCACAACATGACAGTTGTGAGCCTGCACTAGCGCTATGTCGTCCCCATTGATCTGGGTCATATGCACAAGCTGAGTCTGGGGTAACAGCAGACCAAGATCTTTTAGGCGCTCCAGTGGGCGGCAGCCGTAATTGGAGATAGATTCGGTGACCTCTTCAGCGGTTTCATGGCAGTGAATATGTATCGGCATATCCAGTTCATTGGCGTAGGTCGCTATAATACGCATGGCAGGGTCTGACACGGAGTATGGAGAATGTGGCGCGCAGGCCACTTTTATCAGTGACTGACTAGCATAGCGATCGTACAGGGCAAGTCCTTTGTGGATGTAGTCATCGGCATTCTTGGCGTAGGCCGTAGGAAAATCGAGTACCGTAAAGCTCACCTGACAGCGCATTCCCGCAGCGCGCACCTCTTCAACAATGGCCTCATGGAAAAAATACATATCGGCAAAGCAGGTGGTGCCCGATTTAATCATTTCTGCCATAGAGAGGTTGGTGCCGTCTCGGACGAAGCTCTCGTCTACAAAACGGCTCTCAGCTGGCCAGATTTGGTCGTTGAGCCAGAGGGTTAATGGCAGATCATCAGCATAGCCACGCAGCAAGCTCATGGCGGCGTGGCCATGGGTATTTACCAGGCCAGGCATTAAAATGTGGTTGTCCAGATGTTCGGTGTTCAGAGGGGAGAATCGTCTGGCCGCCTCGGCCTGAGGGAAGATGCCAATGATCTTTTCGCAATCAACTGCGAGGGCGCAATTTTCCCATACCTTATCTTCAGGAATAATGGGGATTATCCATCGGCAATAGATTAATAAGTCGATTTTTACGGGTTGCATAGTGTCTCCGGAGTGCGTCCCAGAAGTATACCGATTTTTTCGCCTGTCATGCCTGAAAGGACTAATAAAAGTGACATTTTAGCCCCCTATCTATGCTAAAATCAGACCCGCTAGAGGGGCCTTTTTTAGGCAGTGTCAAAGACAGTGACTCGAACCCTAAAAGAGCAATAATAATCAGGAAATAATTGTACATTATGGTCGATTTAGCCAAAGAAATTGTTCCAGTTAATATTGAAGATGAGCTTAAGCAATCCTATCTAGATTATGCCATGAGCGTAATCGTCGGCAGGGCGTTGCCCGATGTCAGGGATGGTCTAAAGCCAGTGCATAGGCGTGTTTTGTTTGCCATGAGCGAGCTTAATAACGACTGGAATAAGGCCTACAAGAAATCAGCTCGTGTGGTGGGTGATGTTATTGGTAAATATCATCCTCATGGCGATTCTGCTGTTTATGAGACCATTGTTCGTATGGCTCAGCCTTTTTCTCTGCGCTATATGCTGGTCGATGGTCAGGGTAACTTCGGCTCGGTTGATGGCGATTCTGCTGCGGCGATGCGATATACCGAAATTCGCATGACCAAAATTGCTCATGCGTTGTTGGAAGATCTAGAAAAAGACACCGTTGATTTTGCGCCCAACTACGATGAGACCGAACAGATTCCGGTGGTCATGCCAACTCGAGTTCCCAATTTGCTCGTCAACGGTTCATCCGGTATCGCCGTGGGTATGGCGACGAATATTCCGCCGCATAATTTAAGTGAAGTTGTCAGAGGCTGTCTGGCGCTGATTGATAACAGTGAAATCACCATTGATGAGCTGATGGAATACATCCCTGGCCCGGACTTCCCTACGGGGGCGATTATCAATGGTAGGGCTGGTATTATTCAGGCCTACAGGACCGGTCGCGGACGTATTTATATGCGTTCTCGTGCTGAAATTGAGATAGATGAGAAAACCAAGCGTGAAACTATTATCGTCAGCGAAATTCCCTATCAGTTAAATAAGGCGCGCTTGATTGAGCGTATTGCCGAGCTGGTTAAAGAGAAAAAGCTGGAGGGAATCTCAGAGCTGCGGGATGAATCTGACAAAGATGGCATGCGCATCGTTATCGAAATTAAGCGCGGCGAAGTCGGTGAGGTAGTACTCAACAATCTTTTCGCGCAGACACAGATGCAGAACGTCTTTGGTATCAATGTCGTTGCTCTGGTTGATGGTCAGCCACGTATTCTCAATCTCAAGGAGATGCTTGAGGCCTTTGTTCGTCACCGTCGTGAAGTTGTAACGCGAAGAACTATTTTCTTGCTACGCAAGGCTAGAGAGCGCGCGCATACCCTAGAGGGTTTCGCTATTGCGCTGGCCAATATCGACGAAATAATCTTCCTGATTAAGCAGTCTGCTTCACCTGCAGATGCGCGGGAAGCCATTGTTGCGCGGGGCTGGAATCCAGGTACTGTGGTTGCGATGCTCGAGCGTGCAGGCCCGCACGCGTCACGTCCAGATTGGCTTCAAGAACAGTACGGTCTGCATGATGGGCGGTACTTTTTGTCACAGGAACAGGCCAAAGATATTCTTGAGCTGCGTCTGCACCGACTTACGAGCATGGAAAGCGACAAGATTATTGATGAGTTTGCAGTCAAATTGGAAGAGATTGCAGAATATCAGGATATTCTGGGTGATATTAAGCGTCTGATGACCCTTATTCGGGAAGAGCTAGAGGCTGTTGTCGAAGAGTTTGGTGATGTTAGGCGCACGGAAATTATTGAGTCTCTGCATGATCTGACGGTAGAGGATTTGATTACCGAAGAAGATCGCGTAGTGACTGTTTCCCATGGCGGTTACGCCAAGACTCAACCGTTGAGTGATTACCAGGCTCAAAGGCGCGGCGGCATGGGTAAGTCGGCGACGGCAGTAAAAGAAGAAGATTTTGTCGAGCACCTTCTGGTGGCCAGCACGCACGCCACTATTTTGTGTTTCACCAATTTTGGTAAGGTGTATTGGCTCAAGGTTTACCAGATTCCTTTGGCGGGCCGTAACTCGCGGGGACGTCCAGTGGTGAATTTGTTGCCGCTGGTTGAGGGTGAACGTATTAGTTCAATTCTGCCTGTGGAAGACTATAGCTCTGACAAGTTTGTAATTATGGCCACGGCCAATGGAACTGTGAAAAAGACCTCACTAGATCAGTATTCTAGACCCAGAAGTGTCGGTTTGCGGGCCGTTGACTTGGTTGAAGGTGATCATCTGGTGGGTACCGCCATTATTGATCACGATAGCGATATTATGCTGCTCAGCTCTGAAGGTAAGGCGGTCCGTTTTGCTAGTACTGATGCTCGGGCTATGGGTAGAGTGTCTAAAGGCGTGCGCGGTATGCGGCTGCCAGCTGAGCATTCAGTCATTGCAATGGTTGTGCCCGAGAAGGATGGCTTTCTTTTGACCGTCTGTGAAAATGGTTACGGCAAGCGCACTCACGTCACCGAATTCCCGACCAAGGGTCGCGGTGGTAAGGGTATGATTGCTATTCAGGCCAGTGATCGTAACGGGCCTCTAGTTGGTGCTACCCAGCTATTTTCCGGCGATGAGATCATGTTGATCTCTGATCAAGGCACCATGGTCCGCACTAGAGGTGATGAGGTGTCAGTGGTTGGCCGCAACACCCAAGGTGTTCGAATTATTCGCCTCAAAGACAATGAGAATCTAGTGAGTCTCGCCCGTATTGCCGAGCCAGAGGGAGAAGGCAGTGTTGGTGAAAACGGTACGCCGCAGATTGTTGACGCAGATGATTCAAGTGAAGAGTAAGACTAAGAAGGTTTAAATAATGTCTGACGATAACCCACTGTTGGGTCTTAGAGACAAAATTGACGCGCTCGACCTGCAGATTATGCAGAGTATTAGTGAGCGTGCGCGCTGTGCGCAGCAGGTTGCAGAAGTAAAGAAAGGGCGGGGAGACAAGGCCTACTACAAGCCTGAGCGAGAAGCGCAGGTGTTGCGCCATATTATGGCGCAAAATGGGGGGCCCTTAGGCAATGAAGATATGGCGAGATTGTTTCGCCAGATCATGTCCGCCTGTCTGGCGTTGGAGCAGCCTGTAAAGGTTGCATTCCTCGGGCCTGAGGGCACCTTTACTCAGGAAGCCGCGCTGAAACATTTTGGTGATGCCGCGATGAGCGTACCTCAGTCTGCGATCGACGAAGTGTTTCGCGAAGTCTTGGCGGGTAGCTGTCACTACGGTGTTGTGCCTGTTGAAAACAGTACGGAGGGAGTGATCAGTCATACCCTAGATAGCTTTATGGACTCGTCGCTGAAAATTTGCGGTGAAGTGGAATTGCGCATTCATCAGCATTTTATGATCGGGCCGAACACCAATAAAGACAATATCACGCGGGTGTACTCGCATTCTCAGTCACTGGCGCAATGCCGGCAGTGGCTGAACTCCCATTTACCCAATATTGAACGTGTTGCGGTAAGCAGTAATGCGGAGGCGGCCAAGCGTGTGCAGGGAGAGTGGAACTCTGCGGCGATTGCTGGCGATATGTCATGTCAGCTGTATGGCTTAGAAAAGATTTGGAACAAGATTGAGGATCGCCCGGATAACTCTACACGCTTTTTGATCATCGGCACTGAAGAAGTTCCGCCTAGTGGTGATGATAGAACCTCTATTGTGGTGTCCGTGCAAAATAAGCCGGGCGCGCTGTACGATTTACTTGAACCATTTCGCCGCAACAACGTTGATATGACGCGTCTCGAGTCGCGACCGGCACGCAACAGTAAGTGGTCATATGTATTCTTTATCGACTTCGCTGGCCATATAGAAGATGCCGCCGTGGCCGCTGTGATAGAACAGCTCACCGCAGAGGTTGCTGATCTCAAGGTGTTGGGATCATACCCAAGGGCTGTGCTTTAAGCCTCTGCCATATCAATCGTTCTCTATCTGGTGCCAAATGTCGAATATTTTATTAAGTTCCAAGGCCTCTTCGAAGCCAATAGTCAATCGTCTGGTGGTGGTTGGATTGGGGCTTATTGGTTCGAGTTTGGCGGCGGCTATGCGAGAAAAAGTCTTGGCTAATCAGGTCATCGGTATCTCTCGGCGGGCCTCAACCGTTGAAATGGCGCTGGAAATGGGCATTATCGACCGTGGTGAGGCTAGTTTAGCCGCGATTGCATCAGAGCTAGGTTCAGGGGATGTATTGGTTATTGGCGTGCCGACCTTGGCCGTGCCTAAGGTTCTTCAAGACTGTGCCGATTTGCTTTCGAGCGAGGTCACCATTACAGATGTGGCCAGCGTTAAAGGCAGTGTGATAAACGCGGCTATGGACATTTATGGTGAAGTTCCTAGGCAGTTAGTTCCGGGGCATCCTATCGCTGGATCGGAGAAAAGCGGCGTCACGGCATATAATCCTCGGTTATTTGCCGACCACCGCGTCATACTGACGCCTGATGCTTCCACAGGGGACCAACATTTACAGTTGGTCACTGATATCTGGGCCGCCGTCGGCGCGACAGTGACGAGTATGGATGTTGCAGAGCACGATGAAATATTGGCCGCGACCAGTCATCTGCCGCATTTTCTCGCTTATTCATTAGTGGATACTCTGGCGTCGATGGGCGGCAATCGAGAAATATTTCGCTACGCGGCAGGGGGGTTCCGTGATTTCACACGGATAGCAGCGAGCGATCCGGTAATGTGGCGTGATATCGCATTGGCGAATAGGGAGTCGATTGTTGCTATTCTTGATAAGGTTATGAGTAACTTTCAGGAGATGCGCAGCGCTATTGACCGAGGCGACCAAGACTACCTCATGGATGTGTTTACCCGCGCTCGTGATGCGAGACATCACTTTGGACAAATATTAGAGCGGCAGGCACTGCAGGGAGGAATACAGAGTCCCATGGTAGAAAAAACAATCAATTATCGCGTGTTGCCCGGTGGCAGCGCGCAGGGAAACATTCGTGTCCCCGGCGATAAATCAATGTCGCATCGTTCTATTATGCTGGGTTCGTTGGCCGAGGGATTGACCGAGGTCACCGGGTTCCTAGAGGGGGAAGATAGTTTGGCCACCTTGCAGGCGTTTCGCGATATGGGGGTGATTATCGAGGGGCCTGAGCAGGGACGTCTGGCGATTCATGGTGTTGGATTGCACGGTTTGAAAGCGCCCTTAAAGCCACTTTACTTGGGTAACTCAGGGACCTCTATTAGATTGCTGAGTGGGCTGCTGGCCGGTCAGGCCTTTGATGTCGAACTCTGTGGTGATACGTCACTGTCCGGTCGCCCTATGGGCCGAGTTGCAGATCCCCTAAGAAGTATGGGTGCCGTTATTGAAGCCGCCGAGGGAGATCGTCCGCCGTTAAAAATTAAAGGCGGGCAGACGTTGCGGCCAATCGACTATCAGATGCCTATGGCCAGTGCGCAAGTCAAGTCCTGTGTCCTGTTAGCTGGACTTTATGCTGAGGGCACAACCTCTGTCGTAGAGCCTGCACCGACTCGTGATCATACTGAACGTATGTTGCGCGGCTTTGGTTATCCAGTGAGTACCGACGGTAGCAAAGCGTCGTTGACTGGCGGAGGGCATCTCAGTGCTGCGCGTATTGACGTGCCTGCAGATATCTCGTCGTCGGCATTCTTCATGGTTGCTGCGGGAATCGTACCTGGGTCAGATATCACCTTGCGACATGTTGGCGTCAATCCAACTCGAGTGGGCGTGATCAACATTCTGCGCCAGATGGGTGCCAACATAGTGCTGTCTAACGAATTGGAAGTGGGTGGCGAGCCGGTAGCTGATATTCGTGTGCGTTACGCGCCGTTAAAAGGGATCGTCATCCCTGAAGATCAGGTCCCCTTGGCGATTGACGAGTTTCCTGCGATATTTGTCGCTGCAGCCTGCGCAGAGGGCACCACCATTCTCACTGGCGCCGAAGAATTGCGCGTCAAAGAGAGTGACCGTATCCAGAGCATGGCCGATGGCCTAGTGGTATTGGGTATTGATGCTAAGCCCACAGAGGATGGCATTCATATTGTGGGGGGGCGGTTAGGTTCAGGCTCAGTACGCAGCCATGATGACCATCGTATCGCCATGGCATTTGCCATCGCGGCACTGCGAGCCAACGGTGAGATAGTCGTTCTCGACTGTAACAATGTCGCCACATCATTCCCTGATTTTGTTGGTCTAGCCGGACAAATAGGTATTAATCTAACATCAGAAACAATGGGCTAATATTTCAGAGATTTAATATGGTAAGAGTTATAACAGTCGATGGCCCTAGCGGCGCCGGCAAAGGTACAATCAGCCGCATCCTAGCCAAGAAATTGGGCTTCCATTACCTTGATAGTGGAGCGCTATACCGTATTCTGGGTATAGCGGCGCAGCGCCACCGGGTCGATACCAGCAATAATAAAGGTCTCATGACCCTTGCTGAGCACATGGATATCCGGTTTGATTCCACGGAAACGGGTGGCATTAAAGCGCTGCTTGAGGGCGAGGACATTACCCAAGAAATGCGTACTGAAGATGCCGGCGCATTGGCCTCGCTAGTCGCCTCTCATCCTCAGGTGCGCTCAGCACTTTTAAAGCGACAGCGAATGTTCGCAACCGAGCCGGGATTGATAGCCGATGGTCGCGATATGGGAACTATTGTCTTCCCCGATGCGGTATTAAAAATCTACCTGACTGCGACTACCGAAGAGCGTGCTCAGCGGCGCCACAAAGAGTTGCTTGCAAAAGGTGAAGATGTTAATCTGCGCGGCTTGTTAGATCAGGTACGATTGCGAGACGAACGCGACATGAGTCGTGATGCGTCACCGCTAATTCCGGCAATAGATGCCATTGAATTAGACACGTCGGGACAGTCGATCGAAGAAGTGGCAGACTCTGTGTTAAACCTCGTGGTGTTTAAGGGTTTATTTAACAGTTCCGTCAAATAACTGGGCATCGCAGCAGTTGCCAGCTTTTATTGCTGTAGGCCTTTATTAAAACTGACCCGCGTAAACTGGCCATGCGGTAAAAAGAGTGCGGCGCTAGCAATTCCTCTGCCGCCACTCCGTCAATACTTTGGTATTTTCCTATGAGCGAAAATTTCGCAGAACTATTTGAAGAAAGTCTCAAGACCGTTGAGATGAGTCCCGGCGCCATTATTACAGGCGTAGTTATTGATATCGATAAAGATTGGGTAACGGTTCACGCTGGTTTGAAGTCCGAAGGCGTCATCCCCGCTGATCAATTTTATAATGATAAAGGCGAAATAGAAGTTGCCATAGGCGACGAAGTTCAGGTCGCCCTCGAAGCCGTTGAAGATGGTTTCGGTGCGACTAAGCTGTCTCGTGAGAAAGCTCGCCGAGCTGAGTCCTGGATCGAACTTGAAGCTGCGCATGTTGCGGATGAAGTTGTGATCGGTGTTATCTCTGGCAAGGTTAAAGGCGGCTTCACTGTTGATGTTCGCGGACTGCGCGCATTCCTGCCAGGTTCACTTGTAGACGTGCGGCCGTTGCGAGAAATCACGCATCTCGAAAACATCGAACTAGAATTTAAGGTTATCAAGCTTGATCCCAAGCGCAACAACGTTGTTGTTAGCCGTCGTGCTGTTATGGAGAGTGCAAACTCTGTAGAACGTGATGAGCTGCTGGCCAACCTCGAAGAGGGTTCCTCACTGAAAGGTGTTGTTAAGAACCTTACCGATTATGGCGCGTTCGTTGATTTGGGCGGCATTGATGGCCTGCTACACATCACTGACATGTCTTGGAAGCGTATCAAGCATCCATCAGAGATGATAAATGTTGGCGACGAGATTGACGTTAAAGTACTCAAGTTTGATCGCGAGCGTAATCGTGTATCGCTGGGTATGAAACAGATGGGCGAAGATCCTTGGGGCGACATCAAAGGCCGTTACCCAGAAGGCGCACGTTGCAAGGCTAAGATCACTAATCTTACTGACTACGGTTGTTTTGCTGAGTTGGAAGATGGCGTTGAAGGTCTGGTACACGTTTCTGAAATGGATTGGACTAATAAAAATGTTCACCCATCTAAGATCGTTGATCTGGGTCAAGAAGTTGAAGTTATGGTGCTCGACATCGACGAAGAACGTCGTCGTATCTCACTAGGTATAAAGCAGTGCTTCACCAACCCTTGGGACGACTTTGCGACTACCATGACTAAAGGCGACAAGATCTCGGGCAAAATAAAGTCTATCACTGACTTTGGTATCTTTATCGGTCTGGACGGTGGTATTGATGGCTTGGTTCATCTGTCTGATATCTCTTGGGATGAAACTGGCGAAGAAGCTGTACGCAACTTCAAGAAAGGCGAAGAAGTTGAAACAGTGGTACTGAGTATCGATTCTGAACGTGAGCGTATCTCACTGGGTATCAAGCAGATGTCTGATGACCCCTTCAACAACTACGTCACCGATAACGATAAGGGTGCGATTGTAAAAGGTACGGTTAAAGAAGTTGACGCCAAAGGAGCTGTCATCGATTTGGGCAACGGCATTGAAGCGATTTTGAAAGGATCAGAGCTTTCTCGTGAGAAAGTTGAAGATGCGCGCAATGAGTTGACGGTAGGTGCTGAAGTTGAAGCTAAGGTAATTAATGTGGATCGTAAGAACCGCGTTATTAACCTATCCATCAAAGCGAAAGATGTAACGGAAGAGAAAGAAGCCGTTAAATCGCATCGCAAGGTAGAAACCGAGGCCGCTATACCATCGACTATTGGTGACTTGATCAAGGCTCAAATGGATAAGTAATATCCAGATGGGGTATGAAAGGGTGGCTATGCCACCCTTTTTTTTGCCTAAAATTAGAGATAGGACACTTATTGCTTGTATAAATTTAAAACTTCAATAGAATCAAGGGCTAATATGCAGCATGTGTCGAGGGCTAGTGTCTTTGATATTGGATTAATCCTCATTGATGTAAATAGAAAACATGACAAAATCAGAATTAATTGAAAGGATAGCCCTGAGTCAGGACCAACTCCCGGCAAAGGATGTAGAGTTAGCCGTGCGCATGATTTTGGAGCGAATGACCTCTGCATTAGTGACCAATAAGCGTATTGAAATTCGAGGATTTGGCAGCTTCTCACTACATTATCGTGCGCCTCGCGTGGGCCGCAACCCTAAGACAGGCGACGCTGTGTCTTTGACTGGTAAGTACGTACCGTATTTTAAACCGGGTAAAGAGCTGCGTACTCGGGTAAACAAAAGCCTTTAATTGTCTTCACCCTGTTATCCCTAAATTAGTGTTCTAACAGAGTGTTGGGGATACTCGGGCCGCATAGATATACAGCATCCAAATTGTTCCTAGAGCAACTATCCAAACAGCGACTTCAATGCATCGAGTGACTCTTGGCCCTTGACCTTGTTCTCCTCGGGGCTAATTTTAGCGCCGTTACCAATCCTAATTAGATCATCCTCAGGCAGTTCGTCGACAAAACGGCTTGGTGTAGTAGCGGAGGTGTCGCCAAACTGGGTGCGCTGTCTGGCGCAGGTCATGGTTAGGGTGCGCTGGGCTCTAGTGATACCCACGTATGCAAGACGACGCTCTTCTTCTATCTGACCGCCCTCAACACTATTCTTGTGGGGCAATATATCCTCTTCCATGCCGATCATAAAGACATGCAAAAACTCCAGACCTTTTGCTGCATGAAGGGTCATTAACTGAACTTTATCATCGGCGGATTCTTCTTTTTCACGGTCAAGAAGATCTCTGAGTATCAGTTTAGCGATAGCGTTTTCTATTCTACTATCGCCATTCTCTATACCATTTTCGTCATCGTCGCGATTCAGTACCTGGGCTAGTTGGGCCAGTAGGAACTGCACATTTTCCCAGCGCTTCTGCGCCACATGATCGTTACTCGCATTTTGCTGCAACCAGCCTTTGTAGTCGGCGTCTTCCAACATCTCATTGATAGCGGCCATGGGGTCGCTGTCATAGATGTTGCGGTTGACGTTTTGTATCCAATGTTTGAAGCGCTTTAGCCTTTTTAGATTGTTGGCGGGCATGCTGGCAGTTAGGCCGACTTCGTCGATGGCGTCATACAGCGATAGGCTCCGTTGGTTGGCGTATTCCCCAAGCTTTTCTAGGGTGGTAGGGCCTATCTGGCGCCTTGGGGTGTTGATGATGCGTAATAGGGCATTGTCGTCTGAGGGATTAATGATAAGCCGCAGGTAGGCCATGACATCTTTGATTTCGGTTTTGGCATAGAATGATTGCCCTCCGGTAATCTCGTAGGGAATATTTTGTGTTCGCAGCTTTATCTCGACTAGTTTGGCCTGATAGTTACCGCGATAGAGCACGGCGAAGTCGCTGTATTTGCAGCGCCGTCTCAGGCGCATGTCGATGATCTCATTGACCACGCGCTCGCACTCGGCATCTTCATTTTCACTACTGATAAAACGCAGGGGATCCCCTGGCCCCAGTTCACTCCACAGTGCTTTACTGATGAGGTGAGGGTTGTTGTCGATTAACGTATTAGCTGCTTTTAGGATGCGCCCAGTGGAGCGGTAGTTCTGCTCAAGCTTAATAATGTTTAGGCTGGGGAAGTCTTCCTGCAGCTGCATCAGGTTTTCGGGTCGCGCACCGCGCCAAGCATAGATGGACTGATCGTCGTCGCCGACTACTGTTAGCGCTTGGTTTTCATTGACTAGGATTTTAACCAGTTCGTACTGAGCTAGATTAGTATCCTGATATTCGTCTACCAGCAGGTAACGAATGCGTCTTTTCCATTTTTTCAGCACCTCTGGCTGCTGGCGAAAGAGCAGTACTGGGGTCATGATCAGGTCGTCGAAATCGACTGCGTTATAGGCCTTTAATGCTCGTTGATATCGTTCATAGAGCATGGCGATGCCCTGTTCGCCAGTACTGTCGGCGGCACCTACGGCTTGGCCTGGTTCGATTAGGGAGTTCTTCCAGTTGGAGATGGTGTTTTGGGAGGTATCGATGAGTTTCTCGTCCAGCTCGGTGTGACGCACCAGCAGCTCTTTTATCAGCTTGCGGCAGTCTTCTTGATCGAGAATAGAAAAGCCGGGTCTAAAACCCAGTGCCTTTATCTCAGTTCGAATAATGGTCAGACCGAGATTGTGAAAGGTTGAAATGGTTAAGCCTCTGGCCGTTTGTTTATTCAGCAAGCTGGATACTCGGGCCTTCATCTCTCTAGCGGCTTTATTAGTAAAAGTGACTGCGGCGATATTGTGCGCAGCTATGCCACAGTCTTCCACTAAATAGGCAATTTTGCGCGTGATAACACTGGTTTTACCGCTGCCAGCGCCGGCTAATACAAGCAGCGGACCGTCGATGTATTTCAATGCTGCCTGTTGCTGCGGATTGAGGTTTTGAGACATGAACGGGCTATGCCAGTTCGGCTACAGTGCGGCGTTTTTTTCGCAACTGGGCCAATGAGCCTTCAAATTCTGTCAGTTTTAGACGTTCTTTAGCGACCACCTCAGCGGGGGCATTGCCGGCAAATTTAGGGTTGCTGAGCTTGCCACTGAGTTTGCTGGCCTCTAGACCAATTTTGTCTATTTCACGATCGAGGCGCACCAGTTCAGCCGCCACGTCTATGAGTCCAGCCATGGGTACTAATATTTCTAGATCGCCGCTAAATGTTGTGGCACAGGGTGGTGCGTCGGCAGCATTATCCAACCAGGTGATGGATTCCAAGCTGGCCAGTTTACTGACAAATTGACGGTTCTGTTCAAGACGGCGTTTATCGGCAGCATTACCGCGGGCCATGTAAATAGGCAGGGCTTTGGCGGGGGAAATGTTCATCTCACCGCGCACATTGCGCACGCCAACGATGACATTTTTCACCCATTCAATATCGGCATCTGCATCGGCATCCATTTGAGAAGAATCTGCCAAAGGGAAGGGCTGCAACATAATAGTGTCGCCCTCAGGATTCATCTGGACACCGGCCAGAGGGGCTATGTTTTGCCAAATTTCTTCGGTAATAAAGGGTAGCATGGGGTGGGCCAGACGCAGGATTGCTTCCAACACACGGACCAATGTGCGTCTGGTGCCTTTCTGCACGGCGGGGTCGCCACTTTGATCCCAGAGTACCGGCTTGGATAGCTCAAGGTACCAGTCGCAGTACTCGTTCCATACAAAGTTGTACAGCGCCTGAGCAGCTAAATCGAATCTGTAGCTGTCGATCGCAGCAGTGACATTTTTTTCGGCGACTTGCAAACGAGAGACAATCCAGCGATCTGCGAGGCTTAGCTGGTAATCGGTAGAATGATCCTGGCCACAATCTTGGCCCTCGGCATTCATCAGCACGTAGCGGGATGCATTCCAAATCTTGTTGCAGAAGTTGCGATACCCCTCAAGGCGCTTCATGTCCCAATTAATGTCACGGCCTGTGGACGTCAGTGCACATAGGGTAAAGCGGAGTGCATCGGATCCGTGGGGCTCGATACCATCGGGGAACTGTTTTTTGGTGCGGCTGGCGATCTTGGCAGCCTGCTGTGGCTGCATCATGTTGCCTGTGCGCTTCGCTAGCAACGTTTCTATATCAATGCCGTCGATCATATCTAAGGGATCGAGCACATTACCTTTAGATTTGGACATTTTCTGTCCCTGTTCGTCGCGAATCAGGCCGGTGACATAGACCGTTTTAAAGGGTACTTCTGACTCGCCATTTTCGTTTTTTATAAGGTGCATGGACATCATGACCATGCGGGCAACCCAGAAGAAAATAATATCGAAACCGGTTACCAGTACATCGGTGGGATGGAAGGTTTTTAAACGCTCAGTTTGCTCGGGCCAGCCCTGAGTGCCGAAGGTCCATAGGGCAGAGGAGAACCAGGTATCCAAAACGTCTTGGTCCTGTGTCAGCGTGATGTCGGCAAGACTGTATTTTTCACGTACCGCGTCTTCGCTGTGACCAACATAGACTTTACCTGCTGCGTCGTACCAGGCCGGTATCTGGTGGCCCCACCAGAGTTGGCGTGAGATACACCAGTCTTGGATGTTTCGCATCCATGAGAAGTACATATTTTCGTATTGCTGGGGAACAAATTTTATGCGACCGTCTTCAACCGCCTCGATAGCAGGGCTGGCAAGTTTCTTAGCATCTACATACCACTGATTGGTGAGCAGAGGTTCGATTACTACGCCACCGCGATCTCCGTAGGGCACGGTCATATCGTTTTCTTGAATGCTTTCCAGCAGACCTAGGGCGTCAAAATCAGCGATGATTTCTCGACGTGCGGCAAAGCGCTCCATGCCCCGATATTTCTCGGGCAGGGCTGGGTCCATGTCGGTGTTGTCGCTGCCATCGCTGTTGATACATTCTGCAGTCTCGCGAATATCGGCACTGGTGGTGAGAATGTTGATCATGGGCAGCTTCTGACGCTGGCCTACTTCATAGTCATTGAAGTCATGGGCGGGGGTAATCTTTACACAGCCGGTGCCCTTGTCCATCGCCGCGTAGTCATCACTAAAGATCGGAATCAAACGACCCAACAGCGGCAGTCGAATAAACTGACCAATCAGGCTTTTATAGCGTGGGTCTTTGGGATTCACGGCAACGCCAGTGTCGCCGAGCATGGTTTCAGGTCTGGTGGTGGCGACGACAATATAGTCTTTGCCGTCTTTGTTGGTGGCGCCATTGGCCAGAGGGTAACGCAGATACCAAATTTTTCCTTTAACTTCACGGTTCTCCACCTCTAGATCGGAGATCGCGGTGTGCAGTTTTGGATCCCAGTTGACCAGCCTTTTGCCGCGATAGATAAGACCGTCGTCATGGAGGCGTACAAAGGCTTCTTGCACGCCCTTGGAGAAACCCTCGTCCATGGTAAAGCGTTCGGTTTCCCAGTCTACGGAGTTGCCAAGACGACGCATCTGCTTAGTGATGATGCCTCCTGACTCCTCTTTCCAGTTCCAAATCTTTTCTATAAATTTCTCGCGCCCCAGTTCTTCGCGACCGGGTAGACCTTCGGCGGCGAGTTTGCGCTCGACCACCATCTGCGTGGCGATGCCAGCATGATCTGTACCAACCTGCCATAGCGTGTGTTTGCCTTTCATGCGGTTGTATCTGATGAGGGCATCCATAATACCGTGCTGTAGGGCATGTCCTATATGTAGGCTTCCGGTGACGTTGGGCGGAGGAATGACGATGCTATAAGGTATGCCTTCCCCACAAGGGGCAAAATAACCACGCTCTTCCCAGATTTTATACCATTTAGTTTCAATGTCCTGGGGGGCAAATGTTTTTTCCATTATTAAGCTCGGTATCTAATTCTGTTGGAATTTGGTCAGCGGGGAATTATAGGTGTTGGTGCTAGCCGTTGCGATCAGTTTTCGAGGTTTAACCGTTCAATCACTTTGGCGCGGATCTTTTCACGCAGAAGCTTTTCTAGCCTAGGTCGCAGGCTTGTTATTAGGCGAGCAACAATGGCATCAACCTGAGTCTCATCGCAGTCGCCGTCGACTTTTTCAAATAGATGATGTTGGGCCTCATTAACGACCTTGCGCGACTGGTGCTCGCTATCAATTTCATTGTCCAGCGACTGGGTGAGCAGCGGTATTTGTAAATGCTCTAAGTCTGAAGGTTTTTGATCTGATATCGCATCGCTGTGCAGCAGGTTCTTATGCAGGGAATGCAAATCATCTAGCAATTGATCATAGTCTAGGTGACCTACATCCTGGCGCTGGTTACTATCGCTCATGAGACAAACGTGGCACTGAGGTCATGAAAGCTAAGGGCATAGCCGCGCTCTTTGTAAAACTTAAAGTTGTCGCGTTTGGACTGCTCATACTCTGACTGCGGGTAAATAATTTCCACTACGCGATCAAAGCGGCTAAACCAGGTCGGAATCTCTGCCTGTAAGTTGATTAGAATCTGATGGTGCTCTCCGGGTTCTTTGTCAACACTAATAGCAACAGGTGCATTGTCTACGCCCAAGGCATGGGGCACAAAGGAGGTAGTCTGAAAGCCCCAGAGTTTCTCGTCCAACTGCTGGGCCACCGCATTGTCAGGCACTAGACAGAGAACCTGTTGATTCTGCTTTAATGACTTTTGAATTAACTGACAAGCGAGGGAGAGGGCAACCTGTTGGTCGCCGGCTAACTTATAAAATGAAACGCTGGTCATGATTTTACTTCGCCTTGCTACGCAGATAATCCATCAGGATTGGCACTGGGCGTCCGGTAGAGCCCTTCTGTGCGCCCGAAAGCCATGCGGTGCCGGCAACATCCAGATGCGCCCACTTGTATTTCTTAGTAAAACGCCCAAGAAAGCAGGCAGCGGTAATAGTGCCGGCCTGTGGACCACCAATGTTAGCGATGTCGGCGAAGTTACTTTTTAGCAACTGGTCATATTCCTCATACAGCGGCAGGCGCCATGCGCGATCGCCACTGCGAAGGCCGCTGCTAAGCAGGTCTTCCGCTAATTCATCATTATTAGATAGCAACCCGGCGATCTCTTTGCCTAGAGCGCCAATTACCGCGCCGGTTAGGGTGGCAATATCAATCACGGTGTCCGGCTTAAAGCGGTCGGCATAGGTGAGGGCATCACATAGAATCAAACGCCCTTCGGCATCTGTATTTAATACTTCGATAGTCTGTCCAGACATGCTGGTCACTACATCGCCGGGCTTGGTTGCATTGCCATTGGGCATATTTTCAACGGCGGGAATAATAGCCACTACATTGATTGGCATCTGCGTTTCGATGAGCGCATGCATTACGCCGATTACCGCCGCGCCTCCGCACATATCATATTTCATTTCGTCCATGCCGCCACCGGGCTTGAGACTGATGCCCCCAGAGTCAAACGTCACCGCTTTACCCACCAACACAACTGGCTTGGTAGTGGCTTTGGTGCCCTGATATTTAATCACGATCAATTTACCCGGCTCATCTGAGCCCGCGCTGACAGAAAGCAGTGAACCCATCTTCAGTTTGGCCATCTGGGCCTCGGTTAATACGTTGGTAGTGAACTTAGCCTGTCCTTTGGTGAGCGCTTTTGCCTGCTCTGCAAGGTAGGTCGGTGTGCATAGGTTGGCGGGCATATTACCTAGTTGCCGTGCGGCATTAATGCCAATGCCTATGGCTGCGCCATATTTGAGACCTCTGTTGGCCTCATTGACGCAGACTTTGGCTGCGACCCAGTAGGTTAGGCTTTTCAGTTTTTGCGCTGGCCTTTTCTTGCCGCTATCGTACCTATAACTGGCTGAGTGGACGCAGCGAGCGACAATGCCGGCCTGCCATTCGGTATCATCGGAGAGGCCTTCTCCAACCCAGACCGCTTTGGATGAGGGCGTCTTTAGGAGGGCAGTGACGCCGGCATGAGTCACCTTAATCTGTTGCTGGGCACTGGTTGCACCATCGGTGCCGACTAAAATAATGCGCTTGCCTGTGCCTACAGGAATATGGATTATCAGTGTTTCTCCCGCTTTACCTTTGAAATCGCCTGCTTTAATCAACGACGTTATTGCACCATCGAGACTAGCATCGAGATCCTTAGCGCTGTTTTGTAGTTGTGAGCCCGTCGCAACAATGAGAGAATCTGCTTTAATATTGAACAGGTTGGTGGAAGATGCAGTAAAAAACATATTAAGTCCAAATTTTTATTGATATATAAGTGAAACAACCCGTGAAGGATACCATTCTGTGCAACCACGCCCAATAGCAGTAAGCCTAATACTTTGATTATTTTTCGCTACCTCTGCCGTGAAATTCTATCGGTCACATTTTCTGTCTGCCTCGTGCTGTTGATGATTTTAGTCAGCGGCCGCTTCGTGAAATATTTAGCGAACGCTGTTGATGGTAGTTTAGATGCGGAGGTCATTTTTGCAGTCATTGCTTATCGTATCCCCGGTATTCTAGAGCTGACATTGCCGTTGGCTTTCTTTGTTGCTGTTCTGTTGTCTTTTGGTCGCATGTATATCGACAATGAAATGAGCGTACTCAAAGCTTGTGGCATTTCAGAGGATAAATTACTCGGTTACACGCTTATTATAGCCGCTTTTCTGGCAGTCACGGTGGGCTGGCTTAGTCTCTCCGTATCCCCCTCTGGAATGGCTAAGGCCGAATTGATTATGGTGGAGCAAAAGCAGAAGACGGTATTAGATAAGCTGTTACCTAATAAGTTTTATTCATTGGGCGCAGGCAAGGGTATTACCTATGTCGATGATATTGCCGAGACGCAGGCTCTTGATAATGTTTTTCTGGCCCTGATCACTGGCTCTCAAAGAAACAATGCCAGTCGGTTGGTGTTGATTCGCGCGGAATCAGGTGTGCAGCATAAGAATGCCGATCAGAGCGAGAGCTTTTTAGTGTTGGATAAGGGGTATCGCGTTGAAGGTGTGCCCGGAACCCACGAATACCAAATTACGCACTTTAAAGAATATGGCTCGAGAATAGAGAGTCGTGCGCAGAGTAATGGCGATGCTGAATCCAGTGCCATCGCCACATCAGAGCTTTTAGCGTCCGAGGACCCGAAGTTACAGGCGGCACTGCAATGGCGGTTATCGGTGCCTATTATGGTATTTGTAGCTGCGCTGATGGGGATTCCTCTAAGCAGAACGAATCCTCGACAGGGTCGATTTGGGCGGTTACTGCCAGCCATTTTACTGTACTTTTTTTATCTGGTTGCGCTGAATGCTCTGCGCGGTTCGCTGGAGTCTGGAGCAGTGCCGATCAACGTGACCCTAATGCCCGTTCATCTTGTCTTCTTGGGTATCGGCCTGACGTTATTGCGTGCAGGTAGGCCTAAGAAAATAGCATCTTCTGCTGTGCGGGTGCAATCTTGACGAGGCTCTCGCGGTATATTGGCAGCACGATATTTGGTTCTATCTCGATTGCATTACTGATTGTGGTTGGGTTGGACATAATCTCGGTACTGCTTGATGAGGTCGGCGCTATTCAGGCCAACTATCATTTTTCTGATGTGCTGATTTATATGGTTACCAAACTGCCGTCGGCCATTTACGAATTTATTCCGTTCGCAACTTTGATTGGCTGTCTTTTTGGTTTGGGTGTGTTGGCCAACAATAGTGAAGTCATTGTCATGCGGGCGGCGGGTGTTTCCCTGCTGCAAATTGTCTATTTTGTGATCAAGCCTGTTCTGCTGTTTATTGTTATGAGCACCATTATAGGAGAGTTCTTCTCTCCCTATCTAGACCAGTTGGCTGAGGGCAGACGTGATTATTTGCGCAATGGCGAATCGGCTCAGGATTCGACCGCAGGGGTGTGGGCTCGAGATGGTAGTTCCTTTGTTCACGTTAATGTAGTTTTCCCTGGCGGTGTTTTATTTGGTGTGAGCCGGTATCAGTTTGCCGATGATAAAAGTTTGCGTGAGGCCAGTTTCTCTACTCGAGCGACTTTTAATGTCTTTGATGGGCACTGGGTCGAGGAAAACGTTTCAATTACTCGGTTTACTGGCGATCAGACGGTGGTCGACAAGCAGGTGACAAGGCGATGGGCGAGTGAGTTAACACCGGATGTATTGCAGCTCAATATCTTGCAACCAGACGCGCTGTCGATCTCAAGTTTACAACGGTATATCAAATTTCTAGAGCAGCAGAATGCTGATGTGGCGAGCTATGAGCTAGCCTTTTGGCGCAAGGTACTGCAACCGCTAGTCATTGTGGCGCTGGTGCTAGTTGGCATTTCGTTTGTCTTCGGCCCGTTACGAGATTCGACCATGGGCCTAAGGGTATTTGTCGGTGTAGTGCTTGGCATTAGCTTCAAAATACTTCAGGACATGCTGGGGCCCATTAGTATTGTGTTTGGTTTTCCGGTGTTCCTAGCGGTTTTGCTGCCGGCATTGCTCTGCGCAGGAGTAGGCTTATACCTATTGAGGCGCAGCGGATAATAGCGGTTACCCAATGGTGCCTTGGCGATGAAAACTGCGTTTCGCTGCCGGATTGGTATTAACAAACAGTGCTAATGCAAAAATTCGGGAGGTTTAGGTAGGTCGATAATATCAGCTTTTTCATGTTGGATAATGACCCTGGCTTCAGAGACACTTGCTAGTGCTTCAAAGGTTGCCATGGACTCCCTCGTCTGGACTTCGTCGGTATTGAAACGCGGCACGCGCTGTAGATCACGACTCTCTTGGCGGTGATAGAGGTCGCCAGTAAGTAGAATCGTGCCCGCCTGGGTTAGATCAATCTGCAGTGCGCTATGTCCAGGCGTATGTCCTGGCATCGCCAACACAGTGACTGAGCCATCAGCAAAGACATCGTGGTTGCCGCTATAGGTTATTGTATCTAAGTCAGCGAAAGCGAGATTTTGGTTTTTACTCTCGTCGGTGCTGAACATATGCTCAAATTCATTATCGTTGACTAGCCACTGTGCATCTGGGAATAACGCGACTTGGCCAGTATGGTCAAAATGGCTATGGGAGATTGCTATAAATTCAATGTCCGCTGGCGTCATTTCTAGCACTGCAAGTTGATCGGCTAATGATCTTTCTTGTGACAGAGTAAAAACACCATTGGTCTGCGGGGCTGCGCCAACTGTGGCGAGAGGTAAGCCCAGATCCCATATCAGGTCGCCTAGTGGGTGACGGATTAGGTAGCAGGTACTGGCAAGGACCCCCGCCTGTCCGGCATAGTCGCCACTGGATGAGAACACATCGAAATCGGACACCTCAATGGTGCCGCAGTCGAACGTGTAAAGTTTTATCCTGCCTTCATTGCTTTGAGCTACAGCTGATTCTGATGCCATTGGAGGTATGCTGACACTGTCCTCCTGCTGAACACAGGCGGTTAATATCAGGCTTAGAGTTATGGTTCTTATGAGCATTTGTGTATTCCTCTGATCAATCGTTACTTTCTTTGTGGATATAGTTTGAACAATGCTATGCGCTAAATACTGGGTAAACTCTATGGTCAGACGGTTAAAATACGCCGAATGGCCTGATCCCAACCTGCGACTTTACGCGCTCGTTCTTGCCTAGACATTTGTGGCGAAAATTGTCTGTCTAGCTGCCAACTCTTGGCAAACCCAGTCTGGTCTGGCCAGATGCCGGCCCTTGAACCGGCCAGCCAAGCCACACCCAGTGCGGTTGTTTCGGCTATTACCGGTCGATCTACCGGTGATTGCAAGATATCCGCCAATCGCTGCATTGTCCAGTCGCTGGCTACCATGCCACCGTCGACACGCAATACTGTCTCTGCCATCTGATTCCAATCTGATTGCATCGCCTTTAATAGGTCTAATGTCTGGTAGCACACTGACTCCAGCGCAGCGCGTGAAAGTTCCGCTGGGCCGGTGTCTCGAGTCAGGCCGATTAGTGCACCACGGGCATCGGGGTCCCACCAGGGCGCGCCAAGGCCTGTAAACGCCGGAATCATATAGACCTGTTGATTGTCATCCGCCGTCGCGGCAAACTCACCGGATTGCTCAGCTGATTCGATAATCCCGAGACCATCACGTAACCACTGTACCGCGGCACCCGCAATAAAAATTGAGCCCTCGAGTGCATAAGTGGTTTTGCCGTTTAGTTGATAGGCAATGGTGGTGAGCAACCGATTACTTGAACTGACTGGAGTGTCGCCAGTATTGAGCAGCGCAAAGCAGCCGGTGCCATATGTCGATTTCATCATTCCACGGTTAAAACAGGCCTGCCCCAGAGTGGCGGCCTGTTGATCTCCTGCTATACCCAGAATGGGGATCGTAGCGCCCAACAAACTGCTGTAACCAAAATCCGCGGCGCAATCTTTGACTGTTGGTAGCAGGTTAGAGGGAATATCGAAGAGCGCCAGTAAGTCTGCATCCCATTCGCCGCTATGGATGTTGTAGAGCATTGTTCTGCAGGCATTGGTAGCATCGGTGGCGTGAGATACGCCCTCGGTAAGGTTCCACAAAAGCCAGGTGTCCACGGTACCAAAAGCCAGTTCGCCGGCTTCGGCTCTCGTTCGAGCGCCGTCGACATTATCTAGTATCCAGACCAGCTTGGTCGCCGAAAAATAGGGGTCTAGTAGCAGCCCAGTTTTTTCAGTAATTATCGGCTCATGACCCTGACCCTTTAGTAAATTGCAATACTCAGCGGTGCGCCGATCCTGCCAAACAATGGCGTTATAAACCGGTTCGCCAGTCTTTCGATCCCAGAGCACGGTAGTTTCCCGCTGATTGGTTATGCCGATAGCCGCAATTTGGTGTGGGCTAATACCAGCGTGAATGATGGCGGCCTTTGCCGTATTGAGGCTAGTCTGCCAAATATCCGCAGGGCAGTGTTCTACCCAGCCAGAATTGGGAAAGTGCTGTTGGAGTTCTTCTTGCGCTAAAGCCGCGATGCTATAACTGAGATCAAAAACAATGGCTCTGGATGATGTTGTACCTTGATCCATTGCAAGAATATATTTAGCCGCCATAAACTCTGTCCTATGCCATCAATTTTTATTTTTGATTTACTTGTCTTTTGGCAACAATACGACCTCAGTGCCGGTAACAATGTCATGCAGACAACCCCTGGCGGAAGGAAGCATAATCCAAAGATAACCCATGCCACATAGGGCTAGTGAAAAAGGGGCTAGCAGGCTGCGTTTGATGCATTGTTCCGTCGTCACCAGAATGCCCTGAGCATTTGAAGGGCCATTTGTCTGTTGAAGCCTAACTCGCCAGGCCTTCATGCCCAGTGTCTGACCTTGCTTGCGCCAGCATATAAAGTAGTACCCTCCCAGCACTAACAGCCAACCCAGAAAGCTCAGCCACTGCAGTACGGCTGGGATCTGAATTTCCTCTAAAAGACCATCGCTATTGACGAGAGTCTTGAAGAGAATTTTGATAATCAAGAGCAGAGCTCCATAGGCAAGTGTGAGGGCAAAGAGCAAAAATGCATCATAGATCAGCGCGGCTAATCGACGTCGTAGACCCGCCGTGGGCAGTTCGTCGGAGGTAGTCAGTTCAGTCATAAGATTTTAGCTAGCCATTGTTAGTGAATACTGAGGCGTTCAACAAATTATTCATGCTCCGATTTTGCCCAAAGCCAGTACAATGCGCAATCGACGATTGTGGTCAAACAGATTTATTATAGTTTAGAAGGAGAGGTTAGTGGATTGGATTTATGGTATTCATGCAGTGCACACAATGCTGAAGTCGGCACCCCAAAGGGTGAGCGAACTTCACGTGCAGCGTGGGCGACTGGATGATCGGTTGCAAAAGATTCACAAACTCGCCGAGCAACACGGTGTGGCGCTGCAGTGGGCGACAGTCAAACAGCTTGATGGTAAGGCTGAGGGCCGACATCAGGGTGTGATGGCGCTGTGCAGCCCAGGTGAAACTTATGACGAGTCCTTTTTGTTAAAACTGGCCGAAGAGAAGGGCCGGGATGCCTTATTTTTGATGCTCGATGGCGTCACCGATCCGCATAATCTGGGTGCCTGTCTGCGGGCGGCCGATGGTGCCGGTGTCCAGGCGGTCATAGTGCCGAAAGATAACTCTGTGGGACTAACGCCGGTGGTGTCTAAAGTTGCTTGCGGCGCAGCGGAAACCATGCCGCTAGTAATGGTAACTAACCTAACGAGGACGCTCGAAAAATTACAGCAGCAGGGCGCCTGGGTTGTCGGCACCACAGGTGAGGCTGAGGAGTTGATCTACGATATAGACTTGACGGGACCAATGGTGTTGGTGATGGGCGCTGAGGGTCCGGGGATGCGTCAGTTGACTCAAAAGCAATGTGATTTTTTAGCTAAATTACCGATGGAGGGAGAGGTTAGCAGCTTAAATGTGTCAGTGGCAACAGGGATCTGCCTCTATGAGGTGGTTCGACAGCGCAGGAGTAGTTGACTATTGCGGTCTAAAGGCTCCGTATTATTGTATTTTGTTTGAACTACCGGCTAAGCTTGTTGGCAATTTATAGATGTTTATAGTGTAAGGAATAAACATTGAATAATATGGGACGAAATATTTTTTCGATACCTAATATGCTGAGTCTGCTCAGGTTGAGCCTTGTACCGGTATTATTGGGCCTTGCGGTGTCCGGAAAATCTGATGCCTTCCTGCAGATTTTGGCAATCTCATTGGTCACTGATGTACTGGATGGCTATCTGGCTCGCAGGCTTGATCAGGCTAGCGAGCTGGGTGCCAAGCTTGACAGCTGTGCCGACATGTTTACCTACGGCAGTATGATTCTCGGTATTTATTGGCTTTGGCCCGGGGTGTTTACGGCTCAGACGGGGTATTTATTGGCGGCAGCGCTGTCGTTTACATTGCCGGTTGCGCTAGCGCTGAGCAAGCTGGGCGAATATCCAAGCTACCATACGTTGGCGGCTAAGGTCACGGCCCTGCTGTTCGCCCCGGCTTACTACCTGCTGATATTAGGGGGTGATGATCTGTTTTTTCGAGTCGTTATTCTTTTTCACGTGCTGGTCGCTATGGAGGAGATTGCTATTACTCTGATACTGCAGCAGCCGCGCAGCGATGTCAGGTCTGTTTTTAGTCTTCGCGGCGAGGTCGTCCCGCCTAGAGAGCCGTGAGGTTTTACTGGAGACTCTTTCTGCAAAGCCAGTTGCAACTGAGGTTGCAACTCACTATAATCTCGCGCCTCTAAGCGTCTAAGTAGATTTTCATTGAAACACAACTTAGGCACTCCTTGTCTCATCGTCATGGCTAAATGGCCGATCGGGAGACATTTTTAATCCACAAGGAGATACAATGCGTCACTACGAAATAGTTTTCTTGGTCCATCCCGACCAGAGCGAGCAAGTCCCAAGTATGGTTGAGCGTTATTCTGCATCGGTTAAGGCCGGAAATGGAGCCGTCCATCGTTCAGAAGACTGGGGGCGCCGTCAACTGGCTTACCCGATCAACAAAATCCATAAAGCCCACTACATACTAATGAATATTGAATGTGGTCAAGAAGTTCTTGATGAGCTAAATGATATTTTCCGCTACAACGATGCCGTTTTACGCAGCATGGTTATTCGTCGCGATACCGCAGTGACGGATGCATCACCCATCATGAAACTGGAAAATGCTGAGAAGGCTGACAAAGAAGCGCGTGAGCGTCGCAACGCAGCTAAGGTCAAGGCTGATGAAGCTAAAGCTGTAGCTGATGCCGCTGCTCCTGCTCCTGCTCCTGCTCCTGCTGAAGAAGCCCCCATCGCTGAAGAAGCGCCTGCTGAAGAAGCGGATAAAGGAGAATAATCATGGCTAAGTTTGTACGTCGTAGAAAGTTTTGTCGTTTCACCGCCGAAGGCGCTACTGAAATTGACTATAAAGATTTAGATACTTTAAAAGGCTATGTTTCTGAGAGCGGTAAGATAGTTCCTAGCCGTATCACTGGTACCAAAGCGGGTTACCAGCGTGAGTTGTCTGAAGCTATTAAGCGCGCGCGTTACATTGCGTTGCTGCCATACACAGACAGTCACAAGTAACCTTAGGAATAGCGCTTGCGTGCCCTAGCTGAATTTATTATGCGCGGGCGAGCGCAGGCCTGTGCTGTGGGTCTGCTGGGGAATCTATTTCCCTTTGTCAGCCCGGCAACTATAGGCCTGGTTACGCTACGCAAAGGAAGCGTTGAGGGTCTACTCGTAGCACTTTGGGCCGTCTTGCCTCTGATAGTATTAATTTATATCAGTGACAGTAGTCCGCTTTTGACCGCTGTATCGGTTGCGTCACTGTTTATGATGGTGGTTGCAGCAAATGTGCTGACTTGGAGTGTGTCCTGGTCTTGGACCATGTTGAGTTCAGTTGTTGCTGGTGGACTCATCGCGAGCGGGCTAGGGTTCGTACTGTCTGACGATGTTGAGTTACTGGTAGCTGAAATTGGCGAGATTATCGCTAAGATGGATGCAGAGCCGTCATCGGAGAGAGAGGTGTTAGTTCCGGGGCGTCAGTTTATGCTGGGGCTAATTGCATGGGTGTTGGCTCTCAGTTCCATCGTGAGTCTTCTGCTATCAAGATGGTGGCAGGCTCTGCTATTTAACCCAGGTGGTTTTCAAGAAGAATTCCACAGCTTAAGATTAAGCAATCAGTTGGCCGTGGCGGTGCTGATTGCTGTAGTGGCAGGATTTTACCTGCCGACTGAATACCGGCCCTGGGCGCAGTTAGCAGCTATACCGCTGCTGCTGTCAGGAGTGGCATTGATTCATCATGTGGTGAAGACGTTGCAGTTAGGTAGTCAGTGGCTAATGTTAATGTACTTTGGGCTGTTTGTTTTTAGTCCCACCACAGGTGCGCTGTTGGTCGGTTTGGCCTTTTCCGACAGCATGTTGAATTTACGCTCAAGGTTAGCGGCTATTAGAAATCGTTAGTTCTGGGCAGTTAGTAAGCAAACGAGGTTATTGAGATGCAAGTTATTCTGCTGGAAAAAATTGGTAAGTTGGGTAATATCGGCGACAAGGCTAATGTGAAAGCCGGTTATGGCCGTAACTATTTAGTCCCTCAGGGTAAGGCAGTCTTCGCCACTGAAGCGAATATTGCTGATGTCGAAACGCGTCGTGCAGGACTTGAGGCCGCTGCTGCGGATAAACTTGGTCTAGCTCAGGCTCGCGCCGCTAAGCTAGAGGCTATGGGTACTATCACTATCAGCGCGATTGCTGGTGATGAGGGCAAGCTGTTTGGTTCTGTAGGGGTTCGTGAATTAGAAGATGCGATCAACGCTGCTGGTGGCGAAGTCTATAAGAGTGAAATTAACCTACCAACGGGCGGTTTCCGTCACGTCGGAGAGTTTATGTTTGACGTTCAACTGCACCTTGATTTGTTTCAGTCAGTCACCCTAGTGATCGAAGCCGAGTAATTTACGGTAGCTAGCGGTTTCAGAAGCTATTACGTCAGTAAAGCTATTGCATAACGGCACTGCTTCTTAATAAGATGCAGTGCCGTTTTTGTTTGTTGGCGAATATAAACGTAGTCTAAATCTCACTACAGGTTAAAGAACGCTGCTATGAACGAAGCTCTTTTCGCGGAACCTAGCTCCAGTCAGCCACTGCCCCATTCTATTGAGGCGGAGCAGGCTGTTCTGGGAGGCCTGATGTTGAAGAACGATGCGTTTGATTCTATTGCGGAAATATTATCCGACAGTGACTTTTACAGCAAAGATCATCAGCTAATCTTTAATGCTATGCACCGTCTGGCTTCAGAGGGGCAGCCCTTTGATCCGATTACTCTTTCCGAATTTTTACAAAATAATAATGAGCTTGGTGCCATTGGTGGTGCCGAGTATCTCGTCGATCTAGCTCATGGCACGCCAAGTTCAGCCAATATTAAGGCCTACACCCAGATTGTCCTCGAGCGCTCCATTGTTCGCCAATTAATTGGTGCTGCCAGCGAAATGGTTCGCAAGGGCTATAATCCGTTGGGTTGGGACAGTTCAAAATTACTGGCGGAAGCCGAGAGCCGATTACAGGAAATCATTGAAAACCGCCCCAAGAAAGGCGGCTTTAAAGAAGTAAATTCGCTGATCAAAGAGGCGGTTGAGAGACTTGATGAGTTGTTTAAGAACGATACTGATATTACCGGTCTCAGCACGGGGTTTAGTGATCTCGATTCGATGACTTCCGGTTGGCAAAAGTCTGATCTGGTGATTATTGCCGGTCGACCCTCCATGGGAAAGACCGCGTTCGCTATGAATATGGTTGAGCACGCGACCTTACATCAGGATCGCCCAGTCCTAGTGTTCTCCTTAGAGATGCCCGCGAGTAGCCTGATTATGCGGATGCTGTCGTCCATCGGGAAGATTGACGCCACGCGTATGCGTTCTGGCAATCTGGTGGAAGATGACTGGCCGCGGCTTAGTAGCGCCGCACAAAGGCTCAAAGACAGGCCCTTATTCATTGATGATTCGGCCGGTATCACACCCATAGAGATGCGCAGTCGCATTAAGCAGTTTACCCGTGAGCGCGTGGATCAGTTGCGCCAGAAATGGCAGGGAGAACACGGCGCGGATACGCCACCCGACATAGAAGACCTCTATGAGCAGGCTCAGCCAGGCATGATTATGGTAGATTATCTGCAGTTGATGAACGGTACTAATTCTTCGGAGGGCCGTGTCCAAGAAATTTCACAGATCTCACGGGAACTGAAAGGTTTGGCGCGAGAGTATAACTGTCCCGTTATTGCACTGTCTCAGCTGAGTCGTAATGTTGAGCAAAGGCCCAATAAGCGGCCAGTCAATGCTGACCTGCGAGAATCTGGTGCCATTGAGCAGGATGCCGATGTTATTGCCTTTATCTATCGCGATGAGGTCTATAACGAAGACAGTCCTGATAAGGGCACCGCTGAAATTATAATCGGTAAACAGCGTAATGGTCCCATAGGGACCTGCCGTCTTATCTTTATGGGTAAATACACGCGCTTTGAAAACCTGGCTGGTGACCATTTCGCCGGTCAATAATCTAGAGTAAAAGGATTTCGCTAATGAAGATTTTTCATACTGTCGCTGGACTGCGAGAGGATTTAAATAAACACCGACTTCAGGGGTTGCGTGTTGGTTTTGTGCCGACTATGGGCAACCTTCATGATGGACATCTAGCGCTCATCAAGCAGGCTGTCGAGAGCAATGACATTGTAGTCTGCTCTATCTTCGTCAACGCCCTGCAGTTTGGGTTGAACGAAGACTGGGATAAGTATCCGCGCACCTACCAGACTGATTGCGAGAAGCTACGCAATGCGGGCTGCAACTATTTATTCCATCCTGATGATATTGAGATGTACCCCAATGGTCTGGATACTCAGAGTCGTGTTATCTGCCCGACCATGACAGATGTGCTTTGCGGTGCCAGCCGTCCGGGTCATTTCGAGGGCGTCACTACCGTGGTCAGTAAGCTGTTTAATATAGTACAGCCTGATGAAGCTATTTTTGGCATTAAAGACTATCAGCAGCTGGCGGTTATTCGCCGAATGGCAGAGGACCTGTGTATGCCTATTCAGATTACCTCGGCGCCGATTCACCGTGAGTCCGATGGTTTGGCTATGAGTTCACGCAACAGCTATATCACTGCAAAAGAACGCCCGTTGGTAACGGTTCTTAAGGAGAGCCTAGAGTTTATAGCCGCTGAGGTTAAGGCGGGTAACCGCAGTTTCTGTGCCCTAGAGAATACTGCCAAAGCGCGTATTATCGAGACGGGTTTTACGATTGATTATGTCACACTCTGCAACAGTAAAACGTTGGATCTAGCTGCGGATGACGATCTTGAAATTACTGTTTTGGGTGCAATGTTTACAAAATCCGCCAGACTAATTGATAACTTGAGTATCAGGCTGTAGGCCTTGACGATTGCAACCGTCGAAGGTTGCTGCAGAGTGGTTTCATATGCAGATTTTCTTTATGTTACCGGTGTTTTTAACGGCTCAACTACCTAGGGTCGCATGAATGATACGGCTACCCGCCGATGACAGATTGGGATAGGATGTAGAGAATCAAAAAGCACCATTGCGGTGCAGGCGGCGCCCAAGCACTAGTCGGCAGCGCGAAAGACCTGCTTGCCACCTAGCCAAGTTTCTAACACCTTGGTTTCCCATAGACGTTCGGGCTCAATTTGGAAAATGTCCTGATCTAGTAATATAAAATCGGCCCATTTCCCTACGGTGAGTCCGCCCAGTCGCTCTTCCTGATGAGCCGCCCAGGCAGCATCAATAGTAAAACTCCGCAACACTTCCTGCAGGGACATAGACTGCTCAGAGATCCAGCCATCTACTGGTTGATTGGCACTGTTCTGTCGGGTGACAGCGGCATGAATGCCGGCAAAGGGATCAGCCCTCTCTATGGGGTAGTCAGAGCCTGAAACTACGCGGCTGCCCTGGTTGAGGAAGCTCCGCCAAGCATAGGCACCTTGGAGGCGCTCGGCGCCAATTCTATCTTCAGCCATATTCATATCACTGGTGGCGTGGGTCGGTTGCATTGAGGGAATAACATCCAAAGACTTAAATCGCAAAATATCGTCGAGCGCCACAACCTGCGAATGCTCGATACGATGACGTAGATGACGACCTCCGACTGTGGCATAGGCATGCTCGACTTCGTCTAGGGCAATGCGATTACCCCTGTCGCCAATCGCATGAATAGCCACTTGAAAGTCAGCATTGATGGCCCGGCTGAAGAGACTCCGAAGTTGCTTGGCACTGGTCAGTAACAGGCCGCTGTGATCCGGTCTATCGGTATAGGGTTCTAACATTGCGGCGCCGCGGCTACCCAGCGCTCCGTCGGTATATATCTTGACGGTACGGAGGGTGTAAAAATCTTGATCATCAATGATGTGCCCCTGAGAAAACGTCTGATCAAGATCTGCGTTCGTTGACGAGATCATTCCATAAATACGCACCTGCATTTTACCCTTATCGGCCGTTTTTCGGTACAGCGCATGTTCCGCAGAGCTAACCCCAGCGTCATGGGTGGTCGTAATGCCGAGACTCAAAAAATGCTTGCTTACCATGTCTAGGGCCAGAGCAATCTCGTCGTCATTGGGCTGTGGGATAATATCCATCACTAGCGCCATGGCATTATCAATCAAAACGCCAGTCGGCTCACCAACCTCGTCATGGATGATTTCACCGCCGACGGGTGAGAGCGTGTCTTTGGTAATGCCCGCTAATTTCATAGTGGCACTATTTGCCCAGCCGGCATGACCATCAATGCGTTCAAGCCAAACAGGACGATCATCAATTTGTGCATCCAGTATTGCTGCGCTGGGGAACTGTTTGTCTGCCCAGAGTACCTGATTCCAGCCGCGACCCTGTATCCAACTTAGAGCCGGTTTCTGGGTGGCGTATTGGGCGACAACCTGAGCCGTTTTCTGAGCGGATTTAAGGCCCCGCAAATCAATTCTCAGCAAACTGAAACCGAGGCTTGAGACATGACCATGGGCGTCAGTCATACCCGGCAGCAATGTTTTGCCCTGGCCATCAATTTTTTCGGAATGAGAATAATTGAGCGCGAGTTCAGGACCGCCTATGGCTGCAACTTTGCCCTGTTCTACCACCAGTGTTTGAAACTGCTGCAGTTGACGATCATTATCGAAGGTGTAGCCGTTAACGTTTTCAATAATAAGCTGTTTTGGCCTTTGCGGCTCAGAGCAGCCCGCCAGACAGGTGACTAATAATAGCTGGGCCGATAGCCAATTAAGCTTGATCATTTCAATAGCCTTTATTTTATTGGGTTGTTAACTGGGAAGGTTATATTGTGACATAAAGGCTATCTGTGCGAGCTTTTCTTGTGGGCCCCAGTCGGATCTCTCTCGCATTACTTACGTCTGATAGTCGCCTTCTCGATCAGATCCGTGGCCCTGTCGGATTGACTGATTCCCTCGATCATCAGCTAGACCCGAATACAAGTCAATAGCCTTTGGCCTGATGCTATTTAGCCAGCGCTGTTACCCTGACTCTCAGGCATAAGTAAATCTGTGACAGGGTAGTTATGCCATTATTTTGTTGCTTTTCCGGACGTCGCCGCGGCTGACAAATTCATCGAGAGATATGGTCACGCTTTATTTAAGCATTGACTAATCGACTAAAAGTGTTAAATTGCGTGGATTCCACACCTATCAGTGTGGATTTTTTGGACGAAGTACCAGAGGGCGAAATCAACGTCGCTGGTCATCATTAGGGAGGGCGCTGACACCCATAGCGCCAGCTGCAGTCATCGAGCACTTATCGGTGTGACTGGATCTTGTCGCGATCGCGACGCCACTTGTGATGTAACAGCGAAAAGCCACTGAGAACCGTTCTGATCATAATTTATGTGAGGGCATGTTGTGGAACTCTTATCCGGCGGTGAAATTGTTATCCGTGCTTTAAAAGATGCAGGTATCAAGAACGTTTGGGGTTACCCTGGCGGCGCTGCATTGCATATCTACGATGCGCTATATCGACAGGATGATGTGCATCATCTTTTGGTTCGCCACGAACAGGCGGCAGTTCACGCTGCTGACGGCTATTCCCGTGCTACCGGCGAGGTCGGCACAGCCCTGGTTACCTCTGGGCCCGGTGCGACCAATGCGATTACGGGTATCGCAACAGCCTATATGGACTCTATTCCTCTAGTGGTTATCTCTGGGCAGGTGCCGTTGACTAAGATTGGTCAGGATGCCTTTCAAGAAACCGATATGGTCGGCGTCTCACGCCCGATCGTTAAGCACAGCTTTTTGGTTACGCGCGCTGAAGATATCGCGGCGACTATAGCCAAAGCCTATTATATTGCGGGCACCGGTCGCCCCGGCCCCGTGGTTGTTGATATCCCTAAGGATGTTACCGACCCTAGCTACAAGGTGCCTTACGCCTATCCCACCGACGTTAAGATGCGTTCTTATCAGCCCACTAATAAGGGTCATCGCGGTCAAATCAAGCGTGCCGTTAAGACACTGTTAGAAGCCAAGCGACCGATTATCTATGCCGGTGGCGGCGTGGTCATCGATAACGCGTCAGAAAAACTGATCGAGCTGGCCCAAGCACTGAATTACCCCGTGACCAATACCTTGATGGGTCTGGGTTGTTACCCAGGCACTGACCGCCAGTATCTTGGTATGTTAGGCATGCATGGTACCTATGAGGCCAACACTGCGATGCACCATGCAGATGTTATTTTTGCTATTGGTGCGCGTTTTGATGATCGAGTGACCAATGATCTGGAAAAGTTTTGTCCTCATGCGACGATTATTCATGTTGATGTGGACCCCACCTCGGTGTCGAAAAATATTGAGGCGCATATTCCCATTGTGGGAACCTGTAACTCGGTACTGAGCGAAATGCTGTTGATTCATCAAGAGATAGCGCTGAGGCCTGATTCGGCAGCGCTCGCAGAATGGTGGACGCAGCTGGACCAATGGCGCGCGGATAAAGGCATTTACACCGCCTCTCGCTACGAGGAGAGTTTAGGTAACTGCATTAAACCTCAAGATGTTATCAAGATGCTCTACAAGGTCACTAATGGAAAAGCGATTGTGACCTCGGATGTTGGTCAACACCAGATGTTTGCCGCACAGTATTACCTGTTTGATAAGCCGCGTACCTGGATTAACTCTGGTGGTCTTGGCACCATGGGATTTGGCTTGCCGGCGGCGATGGGTTGTAAGCTGGCATTCCCGAATACAGATGTTGCCTGCGTTACTGGCGAAGGCAGTATTCAGATGAATATTCAGGAGCTGTCGACCTGCAAGCAGCACAATCTGCCGGTTAAGATAATCAACCTGAATAATGCCGCGTTGGGTATGGTTCGTCAGTGGCAGGATATGAACTACAGCAGTCGGTATTCTGAGAGCGTTTACGAAGAGTCACTGCCAGATTTCGTTAAGTTGGCTGAGGCCTATGGGCATGTGGGCATGAAAATCACTCATATTGATGAGTTGGAAGAAAAGATGCGTGAATGCTTTGCAATGAAAGACCGTGTGGTCTTTATGGATATCGACATTGATCGATCAGAGCATGTTTACCCCATGCAAATGCCTGGTGGTTCGATGCGTGATCTGTGGCTAAACAAGACGGAGAGAACCTAATGAAGCGGATAATCTCTATCCTGTTAGAAAATGAAGCAGGCGCCCTGTCAAGAGTTGTCGGTCTATTTGCCCAACGCGGTTATAATATCGATACCTTGACCGTCGCACCTACGGATGATGATACCCTGTCGCGTTTAACGTTGACCACACAGGGTGATGATCATATGGCTGAGCAGATAGTCAAACAACTGCACAAGCTGATTGATACTATTAAGGTGGTTGATTTAACCGTTGGCGCGCATATTGAGCGCGAGCTCATGTTGGTTAAAATGAAAGCGACAGATAAAGATATTCGGACGGAATTAAAAAGCTGTGTGGAAATCTTTCGGGGTCATATTATTGATGTGACGCCAACGACCTATACCGTGCAGTTGGCTGGCGACAGTCATAAGCTTGATGCCTTTATCGAGGCTATTCGGGAGATGGGTATTATGGAAGTAGTGAGGAGTGGCGTTTCTGGCATCTCCCGCGGCGATAAATTTTTACGGGTATAACTCTTTTTAAATATTAGGTGAATTCAATGCAAGTTTATTACGACAAAGACTGTGATCTCTCAATTATCAAAGGCATGAAAGTTGCCATTATCGGTTATGGATCTCAGGGTCATGCCCATGCCAACAACCTTAAAGATTCTGGCGTTGATGTAACGGTTGGACTGCGAGCTGGTTCAGCGTCTGCAGCTAAGGCAGAGGCTGCAGGGCTTAAAGTAGATAGAGTTCCCGCTGCTGTTGCCGGTGCTGATCTGGTTATGATACTGACGCCGGATGAGTTTCAATCGCAGCTCTATCGTGATGAGATTGAACCCAATATCAAGCAAGGCGCGACTATGGCCTTTGCCCATGGTTTTGCTATTCACTATAACCAGGTCGTGCCCCGCGCAGATCTCGACGTCATTATGATTGCGCCAAAAGCGCCAGGTCACACGGTGCGTAACGAGTTTGTTAATGGCGGCGGCATTCCTGACCTGGTCGCTATCCATCAAGATGCGTCAGGTAACGCCAAGAAAGTTGCCATGTCTTATGCATCAGGTGTGGGCGGCGGTCGCACAGGTATTATTGAAACGACCTTTAAAGACGAAACAGAAACGGACCTGTTTGGTGAGCAAGCCGTTCTTTGTGGTGGCGCAGTTGAGCTGGTCAAGGCGGGTTTTGAAACATTGACTGAAGCCGGTTATGCCCCAGAAATGGCGTACTTTGAATGTCTTCACGAGCTTAAGCTGATTGTTGATCTGATGTATCAGGGCGGTATTGCCAACATGAACTACTCGATTTCTAACAATGCTGAGTACGGTGAATATGTTACAGGCCCAGAGATTATTAATGCCGAGTCTCGGTTGGCTATGAAGAACGCGCTAAAGCGAATTCAGAATGGTGAATACGCGAAGATGTTTGTCACGGAGGGAGCGATGAATTATCCATCTATGACAGCCTATCGCCGTAATAACGCAGCGCACCCGATCGAAACTGTCGGTGCTGAGTTGCGTGCTATGATGCCATGGATAACTAAGAATGCGCTGGTAGATAAAGATAAAAACTAGTAGCGTAGATATTTAGTTGCAGACTCTAAAACGGCTCGCGATTCAGTGGGCCGTTTTAGGTTTTACCTCGTAATTCAGGAATAAGACTATATTAGAAACCAGAGTGAGCGTGAAGATGGAAAATGGAATGACCCGAGTGGTTGGTCTCGATGGCGGCATTAATTTTCGCGATATTGGTGGCTATGTTAATAACCAAGGCCGGACAGTTAAGTGGCGTAAAATTATGCGCTGCGGACATCTGGCTAACCTCAGCGATAATGATCTGGATGTTATAGCTCAGATTGGCATCACAAAAGTGCATGATTTTCGTCGTAGTGAGGAGCAGGAGCAATCCCCTAGCTGTGCCATACGGGCAGAGTTTATCGATGATTACCAAATCTCTATTGGTGATATTTCGCGGTTTTGGGAGTTTCTACTTGGCGGTAAATTGACCTCGGGTTCCTCCCATCAGTTGGTGGTCAATTCCTACGGGGCCTGCATTGAGGCCTTGATTCCAGCATTTAGTCGCTTTATGCGCCATATAGTTGATGACGCTGACAGCGCCTCGGTGTTTCATTGTTCCGCGGGTAAAGACCGTACCGGTATGGCTGCGGCTCTTATTCTGTCGGCTCTGGATGTATCCAGACAGACGATTGTCGATGATTACATGCTCACTAAGAAGCACTATGATCCTGAAAAACTCATTGCCATCGTAGAAGGGCATCTGCGCGACGCTAAGGTTGAGCACTGGGATCGTGACTGGCTAATCCCTTATTGTTCGGTACATCAGGACAATATCGTCGCTTTTCTCGATGCGATTGAAGATCGCTACGGGGACGTTAAAAACTACTTGATATCGGCATTGGGATTATCTCAAGCTGATCTGGATAAAATGCAGCGCTGCTATTTAGAGGGCTAAAGCCTTACAATAGTCACCTAGGCCAAGTGGGTTTGATTTTGGGGAGTAAGAGCATGACTAAAAAAGCAGAGCCAGTAGATAAGGTTGTAGATCTCACATCGGGATCGGCAGTGCCGCCTATCCGGCGCAAAGGCATCTATCTCTTGCCCAACATACTAACAACTGGCGCGCTATTTGGCGGATTTTATGCCGTTCTATCCGGCTTCAGTGGCCAATATGAGTGGGCTGCTATGGCGATATTTACCGCTATGGTTTTCGATGGCTTAGATGGTCGAGTAGCACGGATGACCAATACCCAAAGTGACTTTGGTGTGCAGTATGACAGTCTGTCAGATATGGTGTCATTTGGCGTAGCACCCGCAGTGGTAGCATACGGCTGGGGAGTCAGTGATCTCGGTAAGTTGGGTTTAGCCGCTGCCTTCGTCTACGCGTCATGCGCGGCTCTGCGTTTAGCGCGCTTTAATGTGCAGGCTGAGTTGGGTGATAGTAAAACCTTCACCGGGTTACCCAGCCCTGCAGCAGCAGCCCTAGTTGCAGGCTTTATCTGGTCGACCTATGAAATGAATTCAGCGCTCTCTCTATCTATTACAGGCGCTGCCCTCACCACTGTTGCGGGTTTACTTATGGTGTCTAACTTTAAATACCCGAGCTTTAAAGAATTTGATATGCGCGGCAGGGTGCCGTTTATTAAGATTCTCTACATTGTGATGGGTTTTGTGATCATTACTATCGATCCACCGCGGATTCTGTTTTTGTTGGCGGTCGGCTTTGGTTTCTCTGCACCGTTAATCTGGGCTTGGAAAAAATTTGCCCGGTTGTTGGCTAGAAAGGCTACCTAAGTTTGTGGGTTGGCAATGTCGCCAAAAGCTGGTTAACTAACGTCCATGAATAATCCTTTAAAAAGTGTCGCGGCGAATATAAGTCTTTTGACTACCGTTTGCGTGCGTGGATTACTTCGTCTCCTGCCCTGAGGGGCATCTATTGTTATACCTCATCCAAAATTCCGCTCATTGCATTAGTCGCAATGATATTCTACCCCCGTAGGGTAGATCCGTTTTATAATGGATCCTAAAGAACCGCTATGGCTCCCATGAGAAAGAGAAAACAGCATGAATACCAAAGAGCAGCCTAAAGAAAAATTAATCATTTTTGATACCACACTGCGTGATGGGGAGCAGAGCCCTGGCGCGTCAATGACCAAAGATGAGAAAATCCGTATTGCCAAAGCGCTCGAAAGAATGCGTGTTGACGTGATTGAAGCAGGCTTTGCGATTTCCAGTCAGGGCGACTTTGAAGCCGTGCGCGCGATAGCCAATACGGTAACCGAAAGCCGTATCTGCAGCCTGTCTCGTGCCATTTCGGCGGATATTGAGCGTGCTGCAGAAGCCTTAAAAGGCGCTAATGCCGGGCGCATTCACACATTCATCGCCACATCTCCCATTCATATGAAGCACAAGCTACAAATGGCACCGGATCAGGTTCTTGCGCAAGCCGTAGGTGCGGTCAAAATTGCTCGTGATCTGATTGACGATGTTGAATTTTCCCTTGAAGATGCCAGTCGCTCAAAGTTTGAGTTTATGTGTCGGATTACCGAAGCTGTAATAGATGCCGGTGCTCGCACTATTAACTTTCCGGATACTGTGGGCTATTCCGACCCTATTGAATACGGTGCAATGATCAAGCGTCTGATGAATGCGGTGCCCAATGCCGACAAAGCCATTTTTTCAGTGCATTGCCATAATGATTTGGGTTTGGCCGTTGCCAACAGTTTGGCTGCTGTGCAGAACGGCGCCCGTCAAGTGGAATGTACAATTAATGGTTTGGGTGAAAGAGCAGGTAATGCCTCATTGGAAGAACTGGTAATGGCTATTCGCACTCGCCGGGATATATTTCCAGTCGAGACCAGAATCGAACCGGTGCATATAGTGCGAACATCAAGATTAGTATCCAGCATTACGGGATTTCCGGTGCAGCCAAATAAGGCCATAGTCGGAGCTAATGCCTTCGCCCATGAGTCAGGGATTCATCAGGACGGCATTTTGAAGTTTCGCGAAACCTATGAAATCATGAAAGCCGAGGATGTTGGCTGGAGCGCTAACAAATTATCTTTGGGCAAGTTGTCCGGGCGCGCCGCTTTTGGTGCACGCTTGGAGGAACTGGGTATTAGCTTTGACAGTAAAGAGGAATTCAATCAAGCCTTCATGCGGTTTAAAGAGTTAGCCGATAAGAAACGTGAGATCTTTGATGAAGATCTGCAGGCCTTGGTCTCCGAAGTGCAACTGGGGACGGGCGCCGATGACTTAACAGTGATCGATCTTGAAGTGTTGACGAAATCGGGTCAGCTGCCCCATGCCAAAATTGGTGTGCGCTATCAGGACAAAGACCATCGTGCAGAAGCTAGTGGTGATGGCGCGGTCGATGCGATTTTCAATGCCATTGAAATATTGGTTAACAGTGAAACTAACCTGCAGCTGTATTCGGTAAATGCCGTAACTCAGGGTACAGACTCTCAGGGAGAGGTAACGGTGCGCTTAGAAAAAAATGGACGCATTATCAACGGACAGGGTGCGGATACCGATATATTGTTAGCCAGCGCTAAAGCCTATCTGAATGCGCTGACCCTGATGCGCAATCCGGGCCGATTACATCCGCAGCTCGGTGGCGTCTGATGAACGGGGCCCTACATAATCACTATTTGCAGACTATGGGTATTGTCCAGTACGTATCCAAAGATTTACCATTGGTATCTATCACTCAAGCCTCAGCGATGCGTGCGGAGTCGGATAGGTTAGGTGCAGTTAGTATTGTGTTGGGCGCGGTCAATGATGGCAGAGGAGAGCTGACTGATGCGTCCACAAACAGTGCAATGGGCTCGGAGCTTAAAAGTGAAGTGCAGACTAAAAGTGTGTCGAGGCTTAGTGGTTTCGATCTTGACGCTAAGCCTACAACGCCACGGGTCAAGATGCCTGCAACTGAACCGGAGCCATTGAGCAATGTTGCCGCCAAGTTTTCTCTCTGGCAGCCTACTGATGATTTACTGGTGTGCAGTTCTGTAGACGAGTCCTTGCCAGATCCCGAGCAAGTTCTCCTGCTGGGCAATATATTGGTGGCGATGGGGCAGGGCAATGGTCAGTTGCCGAGAATGGATGTCATCGAATGGCCTCCCTATCCTAATGCTACGGGGGATACAGCCGAGGCAAAGGAATTCTTGGCGACCCTCATCAGAGCGCGGATTGATAGCACATCAACTAAATTATTATTGTTGTTGGGCGCCGGCGCCGCGGAGTGGCTTCTATCAGCGGAGGAACAGGCGACTGTGGCCAATGGCCAGGTTAGTATCTATGATCAGATTACCGCATTGGTTGTGCCATCTCTTGCAGACATGATTGCAGAGCCGCAGTGCAAGCGTGAGGCATGGCAGACGATTCGTTTTCTGTCTCCACTGAGACTAGTGAATAAATACCAACAGCCCTCTTGAGTGATTCCTGTCACAACGGTAACCTGATTAATAGTCTATCTATAAGGAGTCTACACACAGAAGATCTCGATGCAGTGATCGCGATAGAAAAACTAACCTCAGTGCATCCGTGGAGCCTATCGCAATTTCAGCATTGTATTGAGCAGTCTGCGGTGTTAGTTTCTGAGCGCGAGGTCTTTGGGTATACCGTGATCTCGACTGCGATGGATGAGGCCGAGGTGCATAATATCGCCGTGGCTCCAGAGTTTCAGGGTCGGGGTTTAGGATCAATGTTGATGGATCATAGTATTGGCAACCTGCCCGTTGAGATTTTAAAACTATATTTGGAAGTAAGGGTGTCAAACTTTGCCGCTATTCGACTGTATACAAGTAGGGGTTTTCAAAAAGTGGGTGAGCGCAGGGATTACTATCGCACCGAATATGGTCGTGAAGATGCGTTCGTTATGCGGCTAGACATTGGGCCCAAGGGTGTGATTTGATCCTGTAACTCAAATTTTTTATCACTAAGGACTGACATATGGATGTTCAATTGTTGGCCTGGCACTGGCTAGTGCTCGGCATTTTACTGGTTATTGGCGAGATATTTGTTCCAAGTTTTACCATTCTTTGGTTTGGCCTTGGTGCCATAGTTGTGGGCCTTGTCGCTCTGGCTGTGGATCTGAGTTTTAGTACTGAGGTGCTGCTCTGGACCTGTTCTTCGGTAGCCTTTACCGTACTCTGGTTTATGGTGTTTAAGCCAAGATTAACTAGCCATAATACGGATGAATTAGCGCAGGCGTCGGCTATTGGTGAGGCGGGTCAAGTAGTTAAACTCCCGACCGACCGAACGCCGGGTAAAATACGTTTTACCACCCCAATACTGGGTGAAGACGAGTGGGAATTTACCTGCGAGACCAGCGTGGCACTGGGCGACCGTCTATACATCAAAGCAATCAATGGCACCGTATTAGTGGTTGCCAGCGCAGTCTAACTTACTTAGGGAGAAAAAAATGGAAAGTATTATTGTAGTGGCTGCGGTTTTATTGCTGGTTTTGGTAACGCTATTTAAAGGCGTCAGACTGGTGCCCCAGGGATCAAAATGGGTGGTTCAGCGGCTCGGGAAATATCACAATACCTTAAGTCCTGGGCTTAATATTATTATTCCCTATGTTGATGATGTGGCCTTCAAAGCCACAACTAAAGATATTGTGTTGGATATCCCCTCGCAAGAAGTGATCACCTTAGATAATGTTGTGATTATTGCCAATGCGGTCGCTTATATTAATATACTCTCGCCGGAAAAAGCCGTTTACGGGGTTGAGAATTATGAGTTGGCAATTCGCACATTAGTACAGACCTCGCTGCGCTCTATCGTCGGTGAAATGTCATTGGATGATGCGTTGTCTTCTCGTGATCAGATTAAATCGAAACTTAAGACCTCAATTGCCGAAGAAATTGCAGACTGGGGTATCACTTTAAAAACGGTAGAGATTCAGGACATCAATCCATCGGGGACCATGCAGTCTGCGATGGAAGAGCAGGCCGCTGCGGAGCGTCAGCGTCGCGCTACGGTTACCCGTGCCGATGGTGAAAAAACCGCTGCAATTCTTGAGGCAGACGGACGATTAGAAGCCTCGCGCCGAGATGCAGAAGCTCAAATAGTGCTGGCTGAAGCTACCAAGACGGCACTGAGTAAGGTCAGTGAAGCTATTCAAGATAAAGAGCTGCCGGCTATGTATCTACTCGGTGAAAAGTATATTGCGGCCATCAAAAGTATGGCCAAGTCTGAAAACTCGAAGCTCATAGTGCTGCCTGCGGATATCCCTGCGGCTGTGCGAGGTATTATGAATAATACCAAGTAAGTCGCCATGCTCGATATGATAGCGGCTTGTTGGACGTTACTCGTCAGCGTCAACCGAATCATTTGGTTGACGTTTGATAGAGTAAGCTTTTTTAATCATGGTGCGAGAGTTGAAAAATAATCAGTTAGCTTCAGCAATTTTATCTATTACCGCGTTATCAACGCTTGTCGGTTGCAGTAACGGTTATCAGTATGGCGCCCCTGACAAAGTTATTGTTGACACTCTAGGTTTAGACCCCTACAGCTATGAGATGGACCTTGCCGATTGTGAAGCCTATGCCATGCAAGTGAGTGTCGGTCAACGGACCGCAGAAGGAGCCGTGGAAGGCGGTTTGGTTGGTGGTGTTCTGGGTGCCGTGTTGGGTAATAGTGACAGCGCAAAACGGGGAGCCGGTGCAGGCGCTGTTGTCGGTGGGGTGAAAGGTAACAAGGGTGCTCGTCATGAGCAGGACCGAATTGTTAAGCGGTGTTTAAAAGGTCGCGGCTATACGGTGCTTAACTAAGGCCTACTTTTTGACGGGCCTCTTGAGCAACTTTCTCTGTAATGTTCTGCTATGTATGCCTAGATCTCTCGCCCGGGCTGAAATATTGCCATTGTTCTTTTTAGCGCTCTGTGAATATGCTCCCATTCCACTCTACTGGCTGATGGGGTATGTCTTTTTCCTGTGTCTCGGTAGTACCCTCTATCTATTCATATACTGCAATAATGTCATCAGCAGACGCGGGCTCGGTGAGATAGTTAATGGCTCCGAATAATGGGCGAGTTTAAAGTACCATAGATCAAACTAATTGGCTTCCATTCAGCGCGGCAGAGAGGAGCAGAGTCGCTTTGGTTTGGGGACGGAAAAGCGTTACTATGGCGCCTCTGGAAGTAATCAATAATAAGTTGAGCTCAATCATGGAACCACTGTCCGATGACCTGCAAGAAAATCTAGACCGCTTAGTGGTTGAATGTCTCGATAATGGCTCTGTCTGGGGTTTACAGGATGCCGAGGGCAACTGGTCTCTGGTTAGCTCAATTGATAATGATAGCATCGACGTTATTCCATTTTGGTCTGCCGAGGGCTTAGCGCAGGCGCTGTGCAATGGTGACTGGGAAGTTTACAAACCCGTCGCCATTGAGCTGGAGGAATTTCTCGATGACTGGCTTCCCGGCATGCATGCGGACGTTTTGATGGTCGGCATTAATTGGAATACGGATCTCGAAGGTCAAGAAATGGAGCCATTAGATCTTCTCGAAGAGTTCGAAGCCGAACTGGATTAAGGGGGGTTCGTTTTAATAACGCCAGATCACAGAGTCAGAGTTAATAATGTTTTTACAACCATTCCACAGCAGAGATCAAAACAGTATCAGTATTAGCGCTGACCAGGGCAGCGGCTTTGCTAAGTCAGTGAGCAACGATTTTAATCCTATCCATGACACAGACAGCAAGCGTTTTTGTGTGCCAGGTGACTTACTGTTTGCTATGGTATTACAGCGATACGGCCTAAGTAAGGAAATGTCATTTAATTTTTCGGGTATGGTGTCGGCAGACACCCCACTGTCTTTCCCTCCGTCGGTGGGGAAGCATTTTCGAATTATCGATGATCGTGATAAGTGTTATTTAGAGGTCAGTCGCGCCGGTGACACCGTCGCTAATATGGCTTTGATTGAGAAGTTGGTTAAAGCATATGTGCTTTTCTCGGGACAAAATTTTCCCTATATTCTGGTCCCATTGATGGCTGAACATCAGGTGATGATTAATCCCGGGCGACCGCTGGTGATCTATGACTCAATGTCTTTGCAGTTGGACAGGTTAACGTTAACACAGCCAACTGTCGAACTGGCTGGAACCAGTCTCCGCGTTGATGGGAAGCGCGGTGTGGCTCAACTAAAATTTCGCTTCATGGAAGCGGGTGATATCGTCGGGAGCGGCGTCAAAAATCTTATTCTCAGCGGCCTGCGTGATTACCAGCAGGACGCAATTGATGGCATGGTCGCCGATTACTTGACGCGCGCTGCCTAGAGCGCTATTTACCCTTCAAGATACCTTTCAAGAAATGCCCGGTGTGTGAACCCTTAACCTTCACTACGTCTTCTGGCGTGCCGGTTGCGACAATCAATCCTCCTCCGGAGCCGCCCTCAGGTCCAAGATCGACAACCCAGTCAGCAGTTTTGATCACATCCAGATTATGTTCAATAACGATCACCGTATTACCGTGGTCTCGCAGACGATGCAGTACCGCTAATAGCTGCTCGATATCATGAAAATGTAAGCCGGTAGTTGGCTCATCAAGTATATACAGCGTCTTACCTGTATCGCGCTTAGAGAGCTCTTTCGACAGCTTTACACGCTGAGCTTCGCCGCCCGACAAGGTTGTTGCCGACTGCCCCAGACTGATATAGGAAAGGCCAACATCAATAAGGGTCTGGAGCTTGCGCGCAATTGCAGGAATAGCGTCAAAGAATTCACGTGCATCCTCAATGGTCATTGCCAGCACCTGATGGATGTTTTTGCCTTTGAAGTGAATATCTAATGTCTCGCGGTTATAGCGCTTACCTTTGCAGACATCGCAGGGGACGTAGATGTCCGGTAAAAAGTGCATCTCCACCTTGGTGACACCATCGCCCTGACAGGCCTCACAGCGACCGCCTTTGACATTAAAGCTAAATCGACCGGGATTGTAGCCGCGCGAACGGGCTTCCTGCGTGCCAGCGAAGATTTCTCGCACCGGGGTAAAAATACCCGTGTAGGTAGCTGGGTTAGAGCGGGGCGTGCGACCAATGGGACTCTGGTTGATATCGATACACTTATCTAGATGACTCAGGCCTGTAATCTTTGTGTGCGGCGCCGGCTTTAAAATAGTCGCCTTGTTTAGGGCCACTGCGGCGGCGGGATAGAGCGTTTCATTAATTAATGTCGATTTTCCCGATCCCGATACGCCCGTGATACAGGTAAAAACCCCCAGAGGTATCTCCAAATCAATTTTTTGCAAATTGTTACCAGAGGCGCCGGTAATCTTAAGCATCTTCCCTTTGCCTTTGTTACGTACCTTGGGGATTTTTATCCCGCGCACTCCAGACAAGAACTGGCCTGTGATCGAGTTCTTATTGGATTTAATCTGCTTAACAGTACCCTCGGCGATAATCTCACCGCCATGAATCCCCGCACCTGGCCCTATATCAATAACATGATCCGCGGCAGCGATAGCCTCCTCATCATGCTCAACCACAATTACGGTATTGCCCAAATCGCGCAAGTGGATCAGGGTTTTTAATAGTCGTTCATTATCGCGCTGATGCAGGCCAATGGACGGTTCGTCAAGGATATACATCACTCCCACCAGCCCAGCGCCGATTTGACTAGCGAGCCTAATACGCTGGGCCTCACCACCTGACAGAGTGTCCGCACTGCGACTTAATGAGAGGTAGTTAAGGCCCACATCGACTAAGAAGTTAAACCGTTGGCGGATTTCTTTTACAATCTTATCGGCAATCTCACCTTGCCGTCCTGGCAGATTTAGGGCTTCAAAATACTCGCAGCATTCACCTACTGGCATGCTGACGATATCTTCAATTCGGCGGTTGTCGATAAATACATGGCGTGCAGATTTGCGCAGGCGCGTACCCGAACATTCTGGGCAGTTAGATGTGGCCATATACTTATTGAGCTCTTCGCGTACCGAATTGGATTCTGTCTCGCGATAGCGTCGTTCCATATTATTAATCACACCTTCAAACTTATGCTCGCGACGGAATACAGTGCCGCGGTCATTCACATAATTAAAGGTAATCTCTTCATCTTCACTGCCAAACAAAATCTTTTGTTGATGAATTGCTGACAACTCCTGCCAGGGCTGATCAATATCAAAATTATAATGCTCCGCTAGACTAGTCAGCATATTGTAATAAAACAATGTGCGTCGATCCCAGCCCCGAATCGCACCCTCCGAAATAGATACCTCAGGATGCTTAATAACGCGATCAATATCAAAAAATTGGTGCACGCCAAGCCCATCGCAGGTAGGGCAGGCACCCGCTGGGTTGTTAAACGAAAAAAGGCGAGGCTCGAGTTCGTTGAGGCTATAATTGCAGATTGGGCAGGCAAATTTCGCAGAGAATATCTGATCCGGCTGTTTGTCTTCCATATAACTGATTGAGGCCAGACCTTCAGCCAGTGTCAGGGCAGTTTCGAAGGACTCAGCCAGCCGCAATCCGATGTCACTCTTCACCTTAAAGCGGTCGACAACGATTTCAATGGTGTGCTTTTTCTTTTTATCAAGGGTCGGTGTTTCTTCCAAATCGCAGACTAGGCCATTAATTCGGGCGCGGATAAAGCCTTGGCGGCGCATACTTTCAAACAGATGTAGATGCTCGCCCTTACGATCCTTAACCACAGGCGCAAGTAGCATTAACTTAGTGTCTTCGGGAAGCGCCATAACCTGATCAACCATCTGGCTCACGGTCTGAGCCTTTAACACTCGATCGTGATCTGGGCAGCGTGGCTCGCCTGCGCGCGCAAACAACAGACGCAGATAATCATAGATTTCAGTAATCGTGCCAACCGTTGAGCGGGGGTTGTGAGAGGTCGACTTTTGCTCGATAGAAATAGCGGGAGACAGGCCCTCCACGTGGTCAACATCGGGTTTTTCCATCATGGATAGGAACTGGCGGGCATAGGTAGATAGGGACTCTACATAGCGCCGTTGGCCCTCAGCATACAGCGTATCAAATGCCAGTGAGGATTTCCCTGAGCCGGAAAGGCCCGTAATCACAATCAGCTTATCCCGAGGGATGTCGACATCGATATTTTTGAGGTTGTGGGTGCGTGCGCCGCGTACCTGAATGGTGTCCATGGATGTTTGTTTCTACTTTGATTAAACGGCCAATTATAGGGCGTGGGTTGCCCTTAGGGCAAAGTGATTTTCAGTTATATAGAATAATACGATGACAGAGATTATCCAGACTGCTGTTAGGCCCATATCAGCAATAAAAAAGATTCGCTGATGGTGGTTGAGACCCTGTTGGGCTGTTAACATGCGGTTCTGTAATTACCACGAATCTGACACTGTCTTGACTGAATCTTCGCCATCCTCTACTTTTTCTCCCATGGAGACGCGCGCCACATTGTCTCTTGCCAGCCTTTACGGTTTCAGGATGCTTGGGCTGTTTATGGTGCTCCCTGTGCTGGCGCTATACCAAGATAACTATGCTGATGCGACGCCCTTTTTGTTGGGTCTCACGCTGGGTGTTTATGGCTTAACTCAGGCGCTTTTGCAAATCCCTCTAGGGGTTCTGTCGGATAAGATAGGCCGCACGCCGGTGATTGTCGGAGGTCTATTGATGTTTGTTCTTGGCAGTGTCATGGCGGCGTTGGCCGAAACTATGCATGGGCTAATCATCGGTCGTGCGCTGCAGGGAATGGGGGCTATTGCCAGCACGCTAATGGCCATGGTTGCCGACCTGACATCAGAAGAGAACCGTACCAAAGCAATGGCATCTATTGGTGCGAGCATTGGGTTGTCATTCATTTTGGCAATGATTCTTGGCCCCTTGATCGCCGCATCCATGGGACTGCCAGCCATTTTTTGGGTCACTGCATTGTTGGGTTTGATCGGGATACTGATCTTTCTGATTTTTGTGCCGCGCGTGGTTGAGGTGCATAGAAACCGGGAGACCTTGGCCGAGATTAAGCACATAGCTACTCTACTCAGGGAACCAACGCTGCTGCGTCTTAATGTAGGCATTTTTGCCTTGCATCTGGTCCTTATGGCCGCCTTTGTGGTGATTCCGAGCATTCTTGCAGAGGAGTTAGATATCAGTGCTGATAATCTCTGGTGGGTGTATTTGGCGCTGCTGGGCGGTGGCTTTGTAGCCATGTTACCGGCAATGATTTTGGGTGAAAAATACCAACGTCAAAAGCTGAGTTTTGTCTCGGCAATTGCCTGTATGGCAATAGCGATATTGCTGTTAGGTACCGCCCGCGGAGTGCTTATGACCCCATTGATGCTGCTGGTCTTTTTTGCCTGTTTTAATCTGCTCGAAGCGTCGCTGCCCTCGTGGGTGAGTAAAGCCTGTCCGGCGGGGCGCCGCGGCACTGTGATGGGTATTTATTCCACCAGCCAGTTTCTGGGCGCTTTTGTTGGCGGGACATTGGGTGGTTTTAGTCTGCAGCAGTTCGGCACCGATGGATTGTTTTTGATGTTGGCAGGGGTGCTAGCGATTTGGTGGCTGCTGTCGCTGGGTCTGCAGTCTCAGCGACCATTACAAACGCTGGTGCTGCATGTCGGTGATACAGGGCATAGCAATTTTGTGAAAATAATTTCTGCTATAGTGGGAGTAGAAGATATACTCCTGATCAAAGGGGAGTCGCTTGCTTATGTCAAGGTCGATAAACAGACAGTGGATATGCAAAGTATTAGACCTTATCTAAAACGTTAACAAATAGGAGATAAAAATGGCGCGCGGAGTCAACAAAGTCATCATCGTGGGTAACTGTGGTCAGGATCCTGAAACACGCTTTATGCCGTCAGGTGGTGCAGTCACCAATCTGAGCATTGCGACATCAGAATCGTGGAAAGATAAAAATACCGGCGATCAACAAGAGCGAACGGAATGGCATCGGGTGACATTTTACAATCGTTTGGCGGAGATCGCAGGCGAGTATGTCAAGAAGGGCTCGAAGCTGTATGTAGAGGGTTCGCTGCGCACTCGCAAGTGGCAGGCGCAGGACGGCCAAGACCGCTATACAACCGAAATAATTGCAAGTGAAATGCAGATGCTTGATACTCGAGGAGGCGGACAAGGCGGTTATGATGCTCAGCAGCAGGGTGGTGGCTATCAGAATTCAGCATCACAGCAAAATAGCTCGGCTTCACAGCAAGGGAATCAACAGAGTGTGCCGCAGCAGAGCTCACCTCAGCAGCAGGCGCCTCAGGGCATGGATAGCTTTGACGACGATATTCCGTTCTAGATTGCGGTTTTTCGGTAACTATTAAATAAAACAATTAATTACGAGGTTTAAATGACGATTAAAGTTCTTGATAAAGTTCCTGAGGGAATGTTGACAGTGATGGGTGCAGAGGGTCCAGCGGGCATCAGTACAGCAGATATTTTCAGTGGCAAGAAAGTGGTTTTGTTTGCCGTTCCCGGTGCTTTTACACCGACATGCTCGATGGCGCATCTGCCAGGTTTTGTCGTGCATGTCGATGCCATTAAGGCGAAGGGCGTGGATACGGTTGCCTGCATGTCGGTCAATGATGTGTTTGTTATGGATGCTTGGGGCAAAGCTGCCAATGCCGAGCATCTTATGATGTTGGCTGATGGCAATGGTGACTTCACCAAAGCTCTGGATCTTGTGTTGGATGCCTCTGTCTATGGTATGGGCGCTCGTAGTAAGCGCTTCGCCATGATTGTTGATGATGGTGTGGTTAGTTTACTGAATGTTGATGAGGCGGCGCTGGAAGGCACAAGTGCCGAGGCTATTTTAGCTGCGCTGTAAATGAGAACTGTTTGACAAACAGTTCTCTACCTGACTCGGTACTTAACTGACCCGGACCTACCTGCCCAAGAGCTGACTGCCATTATTCAGTCAGTAAAACGCTCCATAATCAATGTCGCATTAGTGCCGCCGAAGCCAAAGCTATTGGACATAATACGGTTTAGAGTTTTCTCTTTTGTTTGTAAAACAATCGGTAGACCCAGGGCGTGATCGTCGAGGGTATTGATATTGGCGGATGCCGCAACAAAATTGTTTTCCATCATTAGCATGCAATAAATCGCTTCATGAACCCCTGCAGCACCAAGGCTGTGGCCTGAAAGCGATTTAGTTGAGCTAATGTCTGGACAGTTATCGCCAAAGGTATTGCGAATCGCGCCCAGTTCAGCAATGTCACCGACTGGCGTGCTAGTGCCATGCGTGTTGATATAGTCGACTGGGCCAGATGCTGTTGACATGGCCATCGTCATGCAACGCTCGGCACCTTCGCCAGAGGGAGATACCATATCGGCACCATCCGATGTGGCTCCATAACCGGTCACTTCACAAATTATGTTGGCACCGCGGGCAAGAGCATGCCCCAGTTCTTCTACAATAACGGTCCCAGCACCTAGGCCTGGAGCAAATCCATCTCTGTCTGCATCGTAAGCTCTAGAGGCAATTTCAGGCTTGTCATTGTACTTGCTGGTCAACGCTCCCATCGCGTCAAACATACCGGCCATAGACCAGTGCATGTCTTCAGAGCCCCCGGCTAGTACAACATCTTGTTTACCCAGTTGAATCAATTCAACCGCATGGCCTATGCAGTGCGCGCTAGTGGCGCAGGCAGAGGAAATCGAGTAGTTAACGCCCTTGATTTTGAACGGGGTGGCAACACATGCAGACACGGTACTGGCCATGATTTGTGTCACACGATAGGGGCCGGCACGCTTGATGCCTCGCTCGCGCATAACGTCGATAGATTCGGTAAACATTTCGCCGGAAACGCCGCCTGAGCCCATTACGAGGCCGGTGCGGTGATCTGAAACCATTTCAGGGTTGAGCCCGGCATCAGCGATTGCGCGATCGGTTGCTATATAGGCGTATGAGGCAGAGGCACCCATGAAACGAAGAACTTTTCGATCTATATGATCTTTGGGGTCAATGTCTAGTATACCGCCAACATTACAGCGCAGGCCCATCTCCGCAAAGTCTTCGCGGCGGCGAATGCCAGAGATTCCTTCTCTCAATGAACGTGTTACAGCCTGTTTGT
>Ga0209709_10000266_pt1 | contig 50770 bp, 53 predicted proteins | sample ArcticOcean_MG_C_2_FD_187435 | JGI IMG/M metagenome (GOLD analysis project Ga0209709, IMG submission 187435) | Marine microbial communities from western Arctic Ocean - ArcticOcean_MG_CB4_136 (SPAdes) (version 2) | ecosystem: Environmental > Aquatic > Marine > Oceanic | place: Arctic Ocean... | reverse complement strand
AGTAGAAATATTAGCAACTGTAACGTTTGCCTCAGGTGTAGTTACTTCAGTTGAAGTGAGAACAGTTCCATCAAAAGTTAATCCTGATGAATCTTCTAGTTCACCGGAAGTACCCACCAAAACAACTCGACCATCCGTTAAATCAGAAACTTTAACTGTCGCTACAGTCGCATCACTAGTTGCATAGAGTGTTCCAACATTTGCTACTGTAACATTAGCTTCAGGAGTAGTTATTTCTGTAGAAGTTAAGACGGTTCCATCGAAAGTTAAATTCGTACTATCTTCTAATTCACCAGAAGTTCCAGCAAGAACAACTCGACCATCCGTTAAATCAGAAATTTTAGCGGTTGCTATAGTCGCATCACTAGTTACATAAAGGGAAGAAGTATTTACTGAAGTTACATTAGCTTCATGAGTAGATAATTTTATTGTTGGTGATACTACAGAACTATTTGCTATTTGAACAGTATCAATTTTTAATACACTATCATCAGTAGATTTATTAATATGCCAATCTTGATTAGAATCCCAAGATTTAGATGAATCTGTATATACAATTGTTTTATCTGTTGCACCTTTTAAAGTAAAACCTCCACCATCTGCTGTAGAATCTGTTGGTGTATCAACTGAACCTAACTCTATATTTTTATCATCAACAGTTAATGTTGTACTATCAATAGTAGTTGTCGTTCCTTGAACTGTTAAATTTCCTGAAACTGTTATATTTTTACCAACTGTAATTCCACTAATTACTGATATATCATCAATACTCGCTGATTTTGAATACAATGTCGCAACATTTGCTACTGTAACATTAGCTTCAGGAGTAGTTATTTCTGGTGAAGTTAAAACTGTTCCATCAAAAGTTAATCCTGAAGAATCTTCTAATTCACCAGAAGTTCCAGCAAGAACAACTCGACCATCAGTTAAATCGGAAACTTTGGCGGTCGCCATAGTTGCTGATGTTGTGATATATGCGGTACTAACATTTGCTACTGTTATATTCGCTTCAGGTGTAGTCACTTCAGTCGAAGTTAATACAGTTCCGTCAAATGTTAAATTTGTACTATCTTCAATCTCTCCACTAGTACCTGCAAGAACCACTCTTCCAGAAGTTAAATCAGAAATTTTAGCAGTTGCTATAGTCGCATCTGATGTAATATATGCAGTCGCAATATTCGCTACAGTTATATTCGCTTCAGGAGCTGTCATCTTGGTAAATGACAAATCACCCACAGTTCCTGTAGTTGCATAGAGTGTTCCAACATTCGCTACAGTAATGTTAGCTTCAGGTGTGGTGATCTCAGTCGAAGTTAAGACAGTTCCATCAAAAGTTAATCCTGATGAATCTTCAATTTCACCACTAGCTCCAGCAAGAACAACTCGACCATCCGTTAAATCAGAAATTTTAGCGGTCGCTATAGTCGCATCTGATGTAATATATGCAGTAGAAACATTTGCTACAGTGATGTTCGCTTCAGGAGCCGTTATCTTACCTGTAACAGTAACTTCACCTTCAGTAGTTACATCAATATAATTTTTTATTCCGGTTCTTCCTCTATATCTCGCACCTGAAGATAAGTAAATGGATCTACCAGAAGATAATTCAGTAGGAACACCACTAGTTCCAGCAAAAACAAGAACACCAGCATCTACATCGAAATAAAATTCATAACCATTCGCCCCAGGCTGTATTACTTTATAATATGCCGCACCACTTAAATCAAAATTTTGTCCGTGATATCCTGATGTGGCAATTACAATTTTAGTAAGATACTGAGCACCATATAGACCAAATCCAACCCATCCACTGAGTCTGGTGGATGCATTATTAAGAGTTGAACATGCTAGATATGATGTTCCATCCGCTACTGTAGTATCAAGTGTCATTTCTATAACACCTGAAGAAGCTCCATTATCAGTTCCAACACCAACACTTGATTTGTATTTGTAAATAAGAAGGTCAGTAGTATTAGTCTCAGGCATTGCGGCTGGAATATTATCACTATCTATCCATAAATCTTGGGCAGGATTAGGAGACGGACTTCCTACGGATTCTTGAACAGGAGATTTTACGCTATCTTGTCCTGTTCTAGCAACACCATAGTTAATCTTTTTATCTAATCTATTAGTTAATATTTCATTTGTAATTGCCATTTAATTAATTCTCCACATTAATATTCGACACATGTTTGTCACTTGCTAATCCAAATCTAATTAATATTGGACAATCTAATGCAATACTACCTGAACCACCTGTACTTGCTGTGCCTAAATTTAATTTAAATGTAGCATTTGTTCCGGCGGATCCTATAACACCAGTACCTCCATCGTTTGGATCTCTTACTCCATCACCACCATTTCCTCCAGTTCCAGAACCAGGCTGGCCCGCACCACCATAATCAGTATTACAATCTAACCAACCATTAAAACCACTTGAAGTATCTGTTCCTAATCCAGGTAATGCAATCCACAATGATGCTATTGTTCCCGTATATTTTATTGTAAAACTATTAATGGCTTTTCTACTAAAAACTAAAGTAACAAATTGGTTTCCTGCACCCCTACTTGAATTATTTGGATTATTAGTTAACCCTGGCAAATATGTTTGCCAATTTGTATCATCCCAAACAAATCTTCCCCCACTTGTATATAAAAGTGGTGCTTCATATGTTCCTAATGCTTCTGTAGCAGATACCCAATTATTATCAGCATAAAAATTTGCTGCTGTATATGATGGATATACACTTGCATCATCAAATCCTTCAACCCGTATTAAATCCCCTTTGCCTGATATTGCTGTTCCTCCAGTTATATCATTATCCATTGATTGTTCGTCTAAACTTACACTATTATACCAATACAATGAATTAGTACTATTATTTTGATAACTTCCGTAACCATTAATGTTTCGAGATCTTAGTTTTATAGTACCTACTCCATATCCAGAACCAGAAACGCTTACTGTTGTTGATAATCCAGTTGGACTTAGATTAACAGCAAGAGGAGTTGAAATTCCAGTTATACTTCCATATGATTTTGTAGTCGTTGATAATAATGATCCTGACAAAGGTGCAATTTCAAGTGGATCTTCGTCTGCATATGTTTGTCCTGACAAATTATTAATGTCTAAACTAGTTATAGATAATGATCCTGATGAATCAAAATATCTTATTTGTGACATATATCTTGGAGTTCCAATACTATCTAATCCTACTGCATAACCTGATTGAACTGCTGGAGCAGTTGTCATTGTATCAACAACAAATTGAGCTACAGCAGTATCACGTTGTGTACTACCGCTGCTGAATAATTGTCTAATAGCGTATGTATTAACACCAGCACTTAATGCACTTGAACTTTCTACTTTGGATTTAAATACCCTATACCAATTATTGGGTATAGTATTTTGTGTACCTGATCCTGAGGCGGATGAATCAATATCATAAGTTATTATTAATGATCCCGTTGTTCCTGTGTCGCTGCCCGTTGTAAATGTTTTAATACTACCACCAGTTTCTGCTGTTCCATTAATAACTGCTCTTACATTACCTGTATTATCTCCATTGGATGGAAATTCGTTTGCATAACTATGTTCGCCTGATGTGGGTGTAGTATCTTCTGTGCGTGTTACTGTTGCTCCTGCCGCTGGAGCTGATTCACTACTATTATTTGTAACACCAGAACATAATTTTGCAGTATATGTACCATCATTAGTAATAGATATAGTTTTTCCTACTAATGTTGCTGGTGCTGTAGGATTACTAGAAATTGTTATATAATTTGTTTTTGTTTCAATATAATCTACGTCATTAGATCCATATGTATTAGGATGTGTTAACGTTAACTCTACTGTATGATTACCTACTGCAGTATACGTATGTTGTGGATTTTGTGTAGTGTAATCTGCGCCCGCACTTACATTTTTATCAACATCCCACGACCATCCAGTAATACCATTGTTATCTGAACTATCAGTAAATGTTAATATATTTCTAGCGTCACCATTATAATCCGTAAATATATAACCTATTTGGTTGCTTGATCCACTTTGTCCTGAAGTTAATGTATCAAATTGTCCCGTAAAGTCTGCACGTGGATCTCGTTTAATAGTTATATCAGCATTTCCTCCTGTAAAAGGTGTACTAGTATGCTGACTAGTTATTGTAAGAGCGATATTTCTAACTTCACCATCTGGTGAACTCGTATTATTTGCTCTTGTAAACACTATATTTTTCTGTGCAAGTGCCGCAGAATATGCAAATGTTGTAGTACTTTCACTATTATTACTATTAACTAAATTCCATGAAAGCTGAGAACCATAAGTACCGTTAACAGCATTACTACCAGTTAATGCAGGTGTAAATTCTATATACACCCCTTCTGTATTAATACTCTTATATGTATTATTCCAACTTGCTGTATCATTATTATTTGTAGCAGGTGACGGACTAGTAGTAAATGAAAGTAATCCTGTATAATCTTTCATCATTCGCATATCTAATGTAGAAGAATATGCTTTAGCACCAGTAGCACCAGCAGTTGAACTCCACACATATAATATAACAGATCTTGATAAATCTTGAGTTGTGATTGCAAAAGGATGTGTAGTTATTTTTGTAGTTGAATATACTTCCCAAGGAGTACTTCCAGAATTTCCTTCGATTACTTGTTGATTAGTTTCATTTGGGTTAGCAGTTGCTGGATAGGTTGTCCCATCACCAAAATCAATTACCCAATGCGTTGTATCAGTCGAAGTAGTAACATTAAATGTTACATCATGAGTAGTTCCACTTTCAGGTAAAGTTTCATCTATATATGCCGGTGTTGTTGTATGGGCAGTAGCAGCAACAGATCCTGTTTTTTGGTTATATGCATATGTAAAAAGGGCTACAGGTGCCGGTGTATAAACTACTATATATCCTGTTCGTTTAAATGTTGCATAACTACCCGCAGTACCAGCTGGAGCACTAGTATTTCTTGCTGTTAATGTAACATCAAATGTTCCACCAGACGCACCAGTATAATCATATTCATAACTTGTGCTAGTTGTTGTATGAGATCCACCATCACCAAAAATCCATTCATATGAATTTGCATCGTATCCATTATAAACGTCAGAATCTACAGTAAAGGTTGTTGTAAGTGTTGCCGGACCAGATAAAACATTTGCAGAAAATTTAGCATGTCTCACATATGTTTCTTTATAGATATTATGCATAAGTTCATTAACATTATCAAACGCATCTGGTATATTATCAGTAGATGAAAATCCTGTTAATGGAACATGACTATCATATGTTTCGTTTATACCTGTTAATGCACCATCATTCCATGTCGCTTCTGTAGGTGTACCTATTTTTGCTGTGCTTAAAATCGCATTTTTTAAATCCCCATCAATTGTTACGTCGCCTGTCGAATCAATACTCATTCGTTCGCTGCCGGCAGTAAAAAAATCTAAACTATCTTTATCTGCTGTCGCTTCTGCTGTTATATAAGTATCTTGATCGACATCAATAACTCCACCAAGAGATCCCCAATTAGAGCCATCATACCCTTCAAATGTTGCAAGAGAAGTACTATATCTAATTCCTCCTTGTGAATTAACCCTAGTACTATTATCTCCGACAGGAAGAACTAAAGAAGATGTGGTATATGAAGTTGCTATATTTGCTACTGTAAGATTTGCTTCCGCCGCCGTAAATGGTTTATTAACAATCCATTTAGTGCCATTATGTTGATATAAAATTGTTGCTGATGCACCATCTACTGTAAGTCCTGCTCCATCAGCCGCAGCACTGTCTGCCGCTCCACTCGCAACAACTATATTTTTATCATCTACAGTTAATGTTGTACTATTAAGTGTGGTAGTTGTTCCATCAACTTGTAAATCACCGGCAAGAATAACTTTAGCAGTTGAATCATCTATAGTTATTGCAGTTGTACCATCACTTGCATTAATTGTTCCGGTATTAATTGTGGTTGCGTGAAGGGTTCCAACATTTGCTACAGTAACATTAGCTTCAGGAACAGTCATCTTAGTTGTTATTGCTACAACTCCCGCATTACTAATATACGCTTGTCTTGTTCCCGTAACAAAAAAATCTAAAATATCATTGTCCGCACCTGCTGATGTTTCAGCTTTAATGTAAGTATCTTGATCAATATCAATAACCCCACCCAAAGATCCCCAAGCGGAACCATCATAACCTTCAAATGTGCTTTGTGTGGTACTATATCTAACTCCACCCTGAGTATCTACTCTAGCGGCATCATCCCCAACAGGAAGAACCAAAGAAGATGTTGTATATGAAGTTACTGTATTAGAAACTGTAATATTTGCTTCAGGTGTTGTTATTTTGGATGCTGCATGTGCTGCACCAGAAAGGTAAATATCTTTCCATCTCTTCGCATCAGTACCTAAATCATAAGTATTTGTAGCATTTGGAACTATATGAGAAGTTAAATCTGCCGCAATTGTTAAACTGTCTGTATCAGCATCACCAAGAGCAATTGCTCCACCAATTGTAATATCTCCATGTACTGTCGCATCACCAGTTACAAATAGAGTACTAACATTTGCTACAGAAATATTCGCCTCAGGAGTGGTTATCTTTGTTGCCGCATGTGCTGCACCAGAGAGATAAACATTTCTCCAACGTTTAGTATCATCACCCAAATCATAAGTATCTACAACATTTGGAACTATATGAGAAGTTAAATCTGCTGCAATTGTTAAACTATCCGTATCAGAATCACCAAGATTAATTTCACCACCTATTGTAATGTCACCATGTACTGTGGCATCGCCAGATACAAATAGAGTACCAACATTTGCTACAGTTACATTAGATTCTTCTACATCTTCTTTAAAAATCGTTGCTGATGACGTAATATATGATGTTGCTATATTACTGGTTGTTATATTAATTACTCCAGTTTTAAGATAATCTGTCGTAATTGTCGTAGTTCCAGAGCCAACTTGAAAAGCATTATAAACTGTTAAATCTGTAACATATGCTGTTGCTACATTAGCAGTTGTTATATTAGCTATTGGAACAATTATTTTTGAAGAAGGAGAAAGAAGAGAACTATTTGCTACTTGAACTGCATCAATTAATAATCTACTATCAGCTGATGTGACTTTTTTAATATCAACATCTTGGTTAAAATTCCAAGATTTTGTAGAATTTGCCCATATTATAGTTTTATCAGTATCACCTTTAAGTATGATTCCACCACCAGTAGCATTAACATCTGACGGAGAATCAGTTGATGCAAGTTCTATATGTTTATCATCGACTGTTAATACTGTGCTTTCAATTGTGGTTGTTTGTCCAGTTACCGTGAGATTTCCTGAAACTGTTACATTTTCACCAACAATAAGTCCATCTGTTATAGTTACATCACCAAACTGACCATCAGAAACAATGGTAGATCCTGTAAATAAAGTAGAAATGTTTGCTGTAGTTATATTTGCAGTAGTTATAACAGCATCTACTGAATTTAAACTCTCTATAGAGGTAGTATTTGTATTTGCATTAAAGGCGAGAGATGGATGTGAACCTAAAGCATTACTATTAGCATATTGAATAAAGCCGTCTTCACCATGTGAAGCGATTTTAGCAAATGAAACATCAGTTCTGACTTGTACTGGTTGTTTTTTTTCAACTGTTAATGCAAAGGATGGAACATCAACTGTAACTTGTGCCATGTATTTTTGCTCCCATCATCGTGATACTTTTGGATCTATAGTTAATATTCCTTGCATTACTCTTTTTATAGCTGTATTCGAAGTAGATTTAAGTACAACATCATAAAAATATCGACCATCGGGGATGACACTATTGGCAGAATTGGCTAGTAATGAAAGTTCTAAATTACCATCTGGTGCGGATAGGGTCGTAGTGGTCATATCATAATATGTAGAGGAGCCGTGATGTTTTTTAAAAGAGGAATTAGCCGTCCATTCACTCAAATTATATGCTATTCCCAAATTATCAGCTACTGTGAGATTTATTGTAAAATCTGAGCCTTGATCGGCCCTCAGATTCAAAGTTTGTGCCATTGATACTCCTATTCAACTATTTATATATGCTTATAGTATTATTTAGTAAATTCAATGGATGGCAGAAACAGGGCAAAAAAAATGGGAGTCAAATTGACTCCCACTTTAGTAACGATCCATGTTAAACTAAGTCAGACTTAGATGGAAATTTATTGTTTCGAATAAATTCCCCAAAGTACCCATATAGCTACAAGTCCAATTAATCCTTCACTCCCTAGTTGTTTAACCAGAGATACTACTGAACCAACCATATCTATACCTAAAAATGGTACTGCAGCACCAAAAATGATTTGAAGTACAACACCTAATGCTACGAGCGCTAGACCTACTTCTGTTAGACTGCGAATCCAGCCTAATACTTTTTCTACCATGAATTACTCCTATGACATGTTAATTTAACCAAGTACATATAACCAATGTACTTATACCTCTATTTATTCAAATACTGTTCTACTTCACCATATCCGCCGACATATTCATCATTCAATATGATTTGTGGAACAGTTCTTACATTATTTCCTACTACTTTTTGCATATCATCATAATGTTTTCTGGATGACGTAATATCTATTTTATTAACTTCATATCCTTTCGATTCTAATAAATCTTCTGCTTTATCACACCAAGTACATGTTGGTGTCCCATATATGATTGCTGTATTCATTTCTCATCTCCTTCATGATGCGTCCACTCTGCTTGGAGTCACTGGCAAATCAACGATCTCACACCCACCATCTGCAGAGCAGGCTAATTCCTGTGAAGCTATTGTAAAATCTTTAGCCTCATATTCAGATAATTTTACCCAATTAACATTTTTGGGCATTTTTTTCAATAATTCATTATATTCTTCTTTACTACAATCTTGATAAGGTGCTTGTTGATAAGTATGATCACTAAATGGTAAAAATGAAATACCACTTATATCATCAAAATTTTCATATACCCAAGCGGAAGTATTCGGCCATTCTTCTTCTTTAACAGATACGGTTACACTGGGCTTATGTTCACACCAATGTTTTGCATAGGTATGCCATAAAGATAATTGTTTCCATGCTGACATATCTTTTCGACAAATTGCTCCTTTAGGACTTTCCATAGGAAAACTGAATACTGTAGTATGATTGGGTTTAGTTACATCAGGTTCATTTGGAAATCCCTCAGTTATCATAAACTCACAAAGAGGGTCTTTATTATCGGCCCGTACAGTTCGTATATAATAGGGATTATGACGAGCATGAATACCACTAGCACTGTCAACAAGCTGAGAAACAGTTCCACTCGGTTTGACACAAGTAATAGCGGCAGATCTTTCGATACCCAATTTTTCTGACCATTCTTTGTTTGTTTCGATTGCGACATTTTTTAATTTTATTAATAGTTTATCTAAATCTTTTTTCTTACCATTTGTTAATGGATTATCCATTATTCCTGTAAGAGATACTCCAAGAAGTCGTTCATCCTCACAGTTTCGTTTCCATTCTCTTCCAATGTATTTAAAGTTGGTAAGAGTGGATTGAATTGTGCCAATGATAGTCGCATATCGCACTTTCTCTTCCAAAGATTCCCAATCGTCTGATCCTCGTATAATGACTTCTGAGAGGTTGCAAAATTCTCTGCTTCGAAGAATGATCTCGCTGCAGGGATTAGTTCCAAAGTCTCGTTTTGGTTCTCGTCGTTGTATAAAATTTCCGTTTTCATCTTTTTCCTGTTTATTTAAATTTGTTACATGTTTTTCCGCAGATAAACTACTGTAAAATCCTCGCTCTCCGGACTTAGAATCATACAAAGATAACCATTCTCGCATGAAAGTTCCAACATCTGGCTTTTCTTTATAATTGACTGAATTGTTTGCTAATGCTCGTTGTACATTAAGTTTATACCATTCTCCATGTTTTGCAAATCTCATTTCTCTATCATTGAGATCTGAAAGACTAATAAGAGCACTTCTACGAACACCGCCCACCACAACTATTTCTGCTACTTTACACACAATATCATGTGCCTCAATAGACCTAAGTTTTCTTCCTGCGGAGGATCGAAACATTTTTGTTACAAAGTGAAACAAATCATCCAACGGTTGTGGACCGGATGCTCTTCCACCAAATGTTTTTAATGGAGCTCCCGCTTCACGAACTTTTGAAAGATCCCATTTTGGAATCTGACCTGTCCACAACAAACCCAAAAGTTCTTTAAACGCCTTTGCCCAACCAAGTTTAGAATCCGCAACATGAATTGTAGTATCAGTATCATACATTTCTTCAGGAACAACTGGAAGTTTATTTACATATTCTTCTTCCACAGAAAACCCCACTCCTGTACCATTCATTAAAACATAAAGTATTTCATCAAAAGAGCGCGGAGTATCAACTTTTACGTAAGAACAATTATAACCAGCAATATTTTCCTTTTCTAATGCCGCTCCCGCTGTCATTAAACAACGCATCGAGGGCATAACATTTAGGTTCATAATTGAGTTTTCTAACTTCGCTCTTTCTCCATTTTCTAATTTATAATTATTATTTTCCTTTAAATGTTTTTGAAAAAAATCAAAATATCTCTTAACAGTTTCTTCCCACGTTTCTCTTCGTTCTTCCTTATAGTCCCATCTCGCATAACGTGATAAATGTATAAATGACTGATACTCAGTAGGTAGGGGCATTATAATCCTTTTGTAATATAAGTTAATACTAATTGTATTTGGTCTTCGCTCAGAGAATTATTTTGTAACAAAAATTCTTTATAATCTGTGCAACGTGGGTCGATTTGTGGAAACATATCCCAGGTCTGGTTCATGAATTGGCCCTGTATTGAAAAGGGATTAATAAAATAATAAGGCCATCCACTCCAATTAAAATTTTTTAATCTTTGTTTTGGCCAACCTATACAAATCTGTTTGGGTAGTCGAGAGCTTCCTGCTAAATGACTAAATCCGGAATCACCACCAATGAAGCATTTTGAATGAGAAATAATATAACCAAGATCATAAATGCTATCGGAATCAAGAGTATTTATGTTTTTAGTATCTATCAAAATTTCAATTTTTTTATTGGTAATGACATAAAAATCGTCGCCAAATTTATCTTTTAATTTCCTGCAAAAATCATTAACAAATTCAGCCGACATGTTTCTTTCGAGATTATATTGTGCGTCCATCAATGGTGCAAATACTACATACTTTCCCCAAGAAAGTTCAGGTCCATTATATTCTTCTTTATCCCACTGTAATGTTGGTATAATATCATATCCATATTTTTTTACATAATAGGGAGAAGTCAACCATAGTAATCCTGGGTCGTATATATCATCTTGTAAATTCTCAATTGGTTCCTCTAAAAATTCATCAATAACATCCTTATATAAAATATCTAAACGCATAGATTTATGAATTTCATCTATATATTCAAATTTTATATAAGATCCGTGTACACGTTTTTTAAAATTTGCAGAGATCATCAAAGAAATGACATCACCAATTCTCCAAGGTGCTTGAAATAAATTTCTAGGGTCATTACCCATAGTTTTCGCATTATTGCCTTGCCCAGGGGCGCATGAGGGGTCTATGCCCATCAATTGTTTATGTCTTATCCGTATCTCTTCTCTCATATTCCCTTCATAATCCCCTCAACCTTATTTCCTATAATCATTCCATTTCCTCTTTTTTCAAAATTCCAATTCTTTTTAAAAGGACCAAGATCATATGTTGATTTTACATTTGAGTAACCCACCTCTTGTAACATCTCATGCCACCAAACCAAATCTTCTTTTATATAATGACTTTTATCATGTTCATAACTATCAATATAATATCTTTCACCATCACCTAAAGGAACAATAATAAAAATATTTTCACACTGTTCATATAAAATTTGCAATTGTTTTTTAATTCCATCATAAGGAATGTGTTCTAATATGTCTTTACATATTCCCCAACTATACTCTTTTTTTGGTAATTTCTCCTGAGGTTTTATTAAAGTTAAATATTGTTCAACCTCTTTTGGTGCTTTTGATATGGGATATTCTGATATATCAACTCCATATGCCTCAATTCCTAATAATCGAAATCCATAAGTAACATATCCTTTAGCACAACCAAAATCCAAAACAGTATCATCTTCAGTAATATTACAAGTATTAATTAAATGGTGACACATTGGAATGGTTAATTCTGGCATCCATCTATAGTGTGAATATAATGATTTTCCTGTTTCTGCTCCTCTTTCAAAATAATCTTCATCAAAATATTCTTTATTCATACAAATTCTTCATGATCTAATGGTGAGGCAAATTCCTCAAATTTATTTAATTTATCATTAATAAAATCATCCAACATATTAACATTCTCTGTAAAGACACAACCCTTACAATGTACTTGTGCATCAAATGGTTGTTTAATTCTACCATCAATATATTCCAAAACATCTTCCGCTTTACATAATGCATATTGTTCTGAAAAATGAGCAACTGCACCATTCAAAACTACTGAATCACATGGAAAAACTGTACCACCATTAACTTCACTTAGATATGGTCTAAAATATGATTGATGACATTTTGAAGTTTGTGGTGCTCCATGAACTTTATATTGATGAAAATACCTTGTATCATTTACCTCTAATAATACCTCATCTAATTCATAATGTTTTTCAATTAATTTATCTTGTTCTAATAAACAATCTGGTAAAAGTCTAATATATTCTGCTCCACAATTATCTGCTACTTTAGATATTTTTTTATACATTTCTATTTTATTTTCTGTATCTTCTGACTTTTCATGAGCTGTAGTGAATACACTCGAACAACCAACTATACACTCATTGGAAAGTTTATGATATGGAAATTTGATTTTTTCTTCCCATCTATCAAACATATTAACAGAAACACGGACCCAAGAAAACATTTTTAAAACATCTTCTTTAATTCTACGTGTTAAAGTTCCATTATTAATAAGAGCAACTTTTAATTCTTCTTCATCATGTATAAATCTAACAAGTTCATTAAAATATTTGTAAGTTGTCGGCTCTCCACCACCTGTTATTATAACTGCTTTAAGTCCTCGAGTTTTTAAATCTCTTACATATTGTTTTATAACTTCTAAATCAATACGATCATGTGTATCTCTATATGTCACAGAACAATATGGACATTTGAGATTACATACTCCTTCAGGTGCTATATGAGTTGATATAATAGTATTTGGATCACCATTTTTATAATTAAACATCTGTTCTTGATGTCTCCAAAATTTAATACCTGTGGAGGTAAACTTATGTTCTTCTTTGCTTTTTTCTCTCATTTATATCTTTAAATAGCTATAGGTTGCTCCCAAATCCGCATCATATCTATTAAATATTTTTATACCAAAATCGAACCATTGGTTGTGTGCAAATTTAGCATCCATTGGTATAAAAAAATTCTCTAATACGGTTTGAGGAAATTGTGGTTCGAACATCCTAATATTTATTCTCGGATAACATAGCGCTATATTCATAGGACCACTATTAACTCCTATAAATATCGCCGCATCTGCTATTTCCTTAACTGACTGCCAAATTGGCAATCCTCTTTTATCTTTAGCCTTTCTTCCAAAAGGTTTATCTTTTTTTCCACCAACCTGTATAATATCATATTGACTATATTTTTCTTGAATGACATCCATAACTTCATCAGTCATAAGTGCATGGGTGTCTTCATATAATGCGATAGGCTCATTTAAATCTCCTTGAGTATGTACCACAAGTTTATTTGGTATTTGAGGTAAATCCTCATACTTATATAATCTAGGATGTCTTAGTCTGGTAGGAATTCCAAACTTAGTATTAAACCTATCTGCTACAGATAATAAACATGGTAAACTGGATCTTCCATAATGAAAAAATGACGTCTGATCCGCAAATTTTTGCATATCAATATTCTGCACCGCAGCAGTATTTCTAACAATATATGGATTATGATCAAAAAACCATGCATTTTTCACATCTGAAATTTTTCCTTTTCCAGCATTATAAAAATTTTCTGGACACGATGAATATATTAATCCATCGCCTATTTTATCTTCTCTAAAAAACATCCCAAATCTTGGTGCGGGATCGGGATGAGGGCCCGGTTCAACAACTAATGTCATTATATCTCCTTTTTATAAATTATACACATACTTGGATAAACTTCACTAATATAATCATTTCTATCTGTAAAATATTCAATAATAGATTGTTCTATTCCTGGAGTATCTACTCCTTTAAAATCATCAAAAATTATAGCTCCGCCATTAACTAATTTCTTCCAAAAAAATTCAATTCCTGTTTTAGTAGATTGATATAAATCCATATCTAGATGTACAAAACTAAACTTTTTATTATTTTGCCATAATGAACTTCTTTGTGCTGATTTGGGGAACCATCCAGGATAAAATAAACAATTATCTTTATCACTTAAATATTCTTTAACTTCATCAAGAGTTACCTCACCAAATCCACCCTTTTTTAAAGTTCCTTCTGGATGGGCATCATCTTCAGGTAAACCAGTAAATGTATCAAATAATAATATTTTTTTATCTTCAAAAACTGTTGCTAAAATCCTCGCACTACCACCTTTAAATACTCCACATTCTGCAACATCACCTTCTAAATTTTTATCTTTAATTTTAATACAACAATCAACAAAAAAATTTATTTTACATGCAGGATGATCATGTGGTTCTTCTCCACATTGACACAAAGCTGTTCTATTTTCTACATTCTGAAAAGACAACTTTTTATAATGATTAATTATGGGAGCTATCATATTTTTAAATAACTTGTAGTTATTCCAACATCTATACCAAATTCATTAAAAAACATAGTATCCCAATCATACCAATAAGTCACATCTCTTTTAGGATCTAAAATATAAGAGTCACGCGGCCAATCAGTTTTAAATTGGTCTTCTGTTATGATCAATTTTCTATTAATTCTAGGATATGCTTGTGCTATATGATATGGACCTGAATCAACACCAATAAAAATTGCCGCCTTTGATGTTAATTCGACAACCTCCCAAAGATCCATTCCTCGACAATCATGTACTCCATGTCCAATAGACGCATCCCCCTTTCCACCAACATGACAGATATCAAACTTTTTATATTTTTCTAATATATACTGAATTGTACTATATTTTAGTACTCTTGGTGTAGATTTATTTTGTGCGCCCTCTGGATGAAAAATTATTCTGGTGGGGATTATTTCTTCATCTTCATACCTATAAAATTTAGGATGTCTGAGCCAAGGTAATTTATCTGTACCCAATAATGACATAAGACTATCCGCAAATGACATCATCACAGGAGAATTTCTACCATATCTAAACCATGCGGGTTTAGTATCTATTATTTGTTCTGCAGTATCTTTCCTATTAACATATGGATTTGAATCAAATACCCACGTTTTATCTACATCAATAATTAGATCACCTGTTAATTTATAAAAATTTTCTGGAAATGATGTTAAACATACCCAATCACCTATAGAATTTGTTCCAGATTTTTTTGCTGCTAGAACACCATCATTTGTACAAGTGAATCCTATTCTTCCAGCTTCCATAAAAATTCTTTTTGTTCTAATTTTTCTAAATGAAATCCTTCATGATTAGCCATGCATCTTGCTAGTGCTGCTTTTGCATCTGCATTTTCTAAAAGTTTTTTAATGACGCCCATTTCTTGAGCTGAAAAAGATTTACCATTTTTAATATAATCCTCATATGCCTCACAACATATGGGAAAATGTGGTTCAATACATTCATACATCGCATTAGCATAATCTTGTATTTCAATTTGTGCATGAAAATCTGATCTTAAATGAACAAAATGAAAAAAATTATGTAAATCTATTTTCCAAATACATTCAGTATAATTTGAAACTGGAAGAACAATTCTTGCTAATTCTCTAGCAACATCATAATTCAACATATGTTTATATGCATGATATGCACCATCAGCTGATCTATTCATTTCAAATCTCATTAATCCCTTTTCTTCTACTGGATCGCCTCTACCTTGATTATTTTGTTTAGATTGTTTTTGAATATAATTATCTTCTGGTTCGTAAAATTCATCAGACATTTCAGAATATCTAGCAGAATATTCATTTATATTAGCAGTTCTATGTCTAACAAGTTGTCTCATTATAAAAATTGGTAATTTCAAATGGAACTTAACTTCACACATCTCAAAGGGTGAGGTGTGTTTATGTCTCATTAAATATCGAATTAAATTTCTTGTTGCGGAAAACTTTTTAGTTCCCTTACCATAACTAATTCTTGCCGCATTAACCACTTCTTCATCATCACCCATAACTTCAATGAGTTTAACAAATCCATGATTGTGCACTTTTCTTTCATCTAACATAATATATCCTATTCAATTAATTTTTTCCAATCAACCAGTGGGCTCATGGCGACTTCATGCATGTGACACGCCAAAGATGGCATTGGACTTATACAAAGAACATCATCTCTTTTATAAACATGTTCAGAAAACAGTCCATCATTCCAATTAACCGCAGACTTCATAAAAATATCTTTATATTTTTTAAAGGATCTAACAGAACAAAGAAAGGTATATGTTGTATTATATATTTGTCTCCAATGACATCCTTTACTTATTATAAGATGCCATTTATTATAAAAATCCTCTACTCTATTATATCTATCTGGATAATCTGCGGGATGAATAAATAAATCTTTATTTTTAAAATCTTTTAAATATTGTTCTCTATTAATTAATAATTCATAAAGGTAAGTCATTGCTTCAGGAGTATGCAAATAATCATCTTCACAAAAATATACCCAATCATCATCATTAAGAGTAGATGCTAAATTAAATGTTTCAGTTATTGATTTAGCATTTCCTAAATCGGCGTTATATATTTTAGTGGCATATGGTTTTAAATATTCAATTCTTTCTTCAGAAAGTTTATCTCCAATTACATGAAAATCATATTTTACACCACCTATAAATGTTCCCTTTGTTTTATTAAGAGAATTTATCAATGAATCAAAACAAACATCCACTACTTGTTTTTTTGTTAATTCAAATGGTCTATCTGTTCCATGTATAGAATTAACAACATCACAAGTTCTAAAAATTATATTAAGTTTTTTCATTAGTTAAGTATTTATCTGAAGGCACTGACGGCCATCTAACAACTATTAATTCTACATCAGTAACAAATTCCACATCAGAAATATCATTAGCATGATATATCCACATGTCTCCTGCAGTTAATAATTGTCTTTTCATATAATGTCGATCTGGTGCTTTGATACTCAATTCACCACTAACAATATAATTTAATTCTGTAGTTACTTTATGAGTATGTGAAAAAGTTTCCTCATTTGCTTTATGCTTGTGATGACCTATTTCAAAAAATGGATTCTTAAAAATTGCCGGATCAAAATCCCCAACAAACCAACCATTTTTATATTCATCTATATTTGATATTTTCATTCTAAATTTTGCACCCTTTCTTGAAATCGACCGCCGTCAAATGTTTCTTCTTTACAAATTTGTATAAATTTTTCCATTCTAGATTCTGAAAATGTAGCGCCACCAGGAACTGCAAAAAAGTTTGCACAATTATGACGTATAGCCATTTCCATTGCCATTTCATCATAGATTAGTGCTGATCTAATTCCTTTATATTTGTTAGCACACATATTTACACCCTGTCCGGTTCGACAAAATCCAAATCCAAAATCAGATTCTTTATTATTAATAGCCTTTGCTGCTTGAGAAATATAATCTTTATAATCACAATCATTACCAATCACAGGCCCAAAATCTATATACTCTATATTATTTTTTTCTAATATCTTTTTTGTTGTTTCTTTTGCATCAAATCCAGAATGATCTGATGCCAAACTTACTGGTTTATCTTGTATTTTTTTCGCTACGTTATTTTTATAAAATTCATATTCTTCTGGAGTTCCAAAAATATGCATTTTTAATACTGGTTTTGTTTTTATTTTTAATCCATCTTCTATTAATAGATTATATAATGGAGAAATATAGAATTCATTATTTTGTCTAATATCTCTCTTAATCATATCTTTCGCATATTTTACAAATTGATCTCCTCTTTTAAATCCATAAATTCCAACACATGCGTTTGGACTTATTACCTTTTTCTCTGCTGTTTTTACAACATTGCCCACACTATCCAAACTTGCATAACTGTAATTTGAAGAATTAGATTTAAAGGTTAATATTAAACCATCTGATACAATATCAGACATTTCTTGAACATTAAATTGTGGTCTAAATTCAACATCTAAAGTATTAATAACTAAAGGATCTTTATTATTAATAAATTCTTCTGCTAAAAGACAACTACATACAGAACCCTCAGTTAATCCATCTGTAGTAACAATTTTTATTTTATCTCCATATTTTTGTTTTAATACTTTATCAATATGAAAATTATATACTTGTTCATCCCTGACAATAAAAATTAAATTATTATAATTATTTTCCCATCCCAACATACTCTCTAATGATATATCAAGAACATGTTTACCTCTAACTGACAAAAGTTGTTTTGGAGATTTAATGCCCTGTTTAACAAATCGACTTCCTGCTCCCGCCATTGGTATTAATACATTAACCATTTGATAACCTTTCAGTTGTTTTAAGATGTGCTTCTTCAATTATTTTGGGAAAAGAATAGTTTTCTAATAAACCAAGCATAAAATTTGCCGCAAATAGATCTCCTGCTCCCAATACATTTACATTTTTTAAAATCTGTGATGGTGGTAAATCATAAGAACCACCTTCCCAATAACTTCCATTTGAACTATGCACTATAACTTTTCCTCTGGTGTGTTTTTTTAATTCTTCATAATCATCACAATCTTCATCAGCAATGAATAGATAATCTATATATTTCAACAATGAATAATCTACCTTTTTACCAACACAAATATCTGCACAATTAATTCCGTCCAATTGAGAAATGAAAGATGGTTCTACAAGTTCATTCAAATAAAGAATATGATTAATTTTTGAATTTTCTATTTTTGGTTTTTGTATAAAATTAGATAAAGATGCTTTTGAATATCTTTCTCCTATATCTTTATCTATATAAACAATTGCAGAGCCAATTTCAGTTGGACAAATATATAGTTTTAATTCAGGACTCTCATTTATCAAAGCCTTCCAAACATTTGCGATAGAACCTAATCCATTTCTTTTATTAAATTTTTCAAAAATTCTATCAACGGTCAAATGTCCATATAGAGATATATCATACATTAAAATTTTTCTTTTGCATCCAGTGCATATATCTTATCAATCACTTCATCAAATGAATAAATTGGTATAAGTTGTAGAGATTCTAAGTGTTCAAAAAGAGTTACAACAAAATTATCTCCACCAGCTTTATCCAATGTATACTTCGCATATTCCTTTACTACTATTGGTGCATCATGTGGACAAAAACTCCATTCTATTTTTCTCATAATCCCAATATCTAATAAATCATCACCAGCGTATACCATTTCATTTCCATTACAATTATATTTTTCACATATTTCAGGAAAAAGATCAGCCTTATCAAGAACTTCAACTACTTCATCTTTTTTAAACTCTTCTCGAAATACTCCACTTCTACAAATATAATTTTCCAGATTTCTATTATCAAGTATTTGTTTATTATATGGATCTCCTGTAATAAAAATAACTGGAATACCTATTGCTTGAAATCTTTTAATTGCTGTCCAATCTTTATCACAAAATGATTTTAACTTAACCTCACCTTCTCTATTATAATATTTTTTTCCGGTTGTTAAAACCCCATCAACATCTAATATTACTAATTTAATCAAAATGGCCTCCATTGATCTTTAAATGGAACAAAATCTTTCCAATTTTCAGGAGGTAAATCAGGATCATTATCCCGTATTGTTGCTATAGATGAAATAGCCAGACAACAATCAATACCTTCCGTTTCACCATCTCTTGGTATATGAAAATAATTTTGCTCTAATTCATTATTTAAAATAAAATGTGCTACTTTATATTGATCCATATGACAAAATAAATTATGTTCACTATTATTTTGATTGATTCCAAACTTAGAACCTTTTTTATATTCCGGTAAATGATTATATAATTCAGAATACCACAACATTATTCCTAAAGATCCTACAGCAAATCTATCATCATATTCCATCAAATTTTTTTGTTTCCAAGGATGTTGATATATCCAACATATATGAGAAGGATTAAAAACGAAATATGGAAAATTGCCACGATATTCTAAATCAGGTCTTACTCTGATAACTAAATCATACTGCACTCCACTTTCTTCCATCATTCTTCTAGCATCCCAAATTCTATACCAAGTTAAACATTGTACAATATCATCATTGGTTTGTATAGATATATTTGGTCCTCCTGGAATCTCATCAACTTCTGTAATGTAATTTAATTTTGCATCAGGATATATTTCTTTTATTATTTCCTCTTCCCCACCTTGAGTTCTTGCTGTTGAAATATATAAATCACAATCTAAAACATCTAAAATTTTTTCCTTAAAAGATTTTAAACATCGCTCTTTCCAATGTGACCTCATTCCTCCTGTCATCCAAACTGCTGTTTTCATAATCCACCTCTAAAAAGATGTTCGAATCTATCTTGCTTAAAAAATGAAGGAACAATATCATTATTTAAAATGAACTGTTCATTTGAATCAAACCATTCCAAATTGTGTATTTTTTCTTTTAAATTATTTAAATTATTAGCATGATGATTATGATCTGTGTGTCCTCCACTTAATATTTTAACTGCTATTTGTTCAGCAGTACCCAACCACGACAAATGCCAACCAGTTTTAGTTTGATCAAATGGAAAATTCATGTGTCTATCATCTCTGTTATGTCTTGTATTCTCTAAATCAAAATCTGAATCAAAGTTCATAATATATCCACCGCTCCAAGAATTCCGTCTCCACACATTAATAAAATATGTTGATAAATGTAAATATCCTGCACATGGTAATGCGCTTTCTAGTAATTTGGGTAAATATTGCTTATCATATATTTCATCACAATCCGCAATAATTATTATATCATCTTTTGTTAATCCCCAATCACTACAAATATCTGTAATTAATCTTCTTTGATTATGATCATTCCAACTAGAAATGATGTCTGAATAATTTGGTTTAAAATCTGAAGGAATTTTACTTTCTTCTCCTTTTGCTAAAGAATTAAAAGTAACCATTTCAACTTTATCCATATATTTTTTAAATCTATCCTGTTTAGAAAATACATCTTTAAAATGTAATGGTTTTTCATCTCCTTGAAAAGTGTGTGTTCCTTCTATAATAAGGAAGTTATCTACAATATCGTAATATTCTTCTAATCTGAATTCTAAAATATCAACTTCATTAGCATAACCAACAAACATAATAGTATCAAGAATCATAGGAGTTTATGCTCATCTAATAGTCTGTCATTTTCATACATGTAATAATCTATGTTTTTCATATACATTTTAATATTAGATTTTATATTTAAAAATTTACACAAATTTATATATTCATCCAATTCTTGATCTATAAAGAATTTTTTATAATTTATAAAATAATAAGGAACATTTTGAGATGTTATTCCGCTTTCATAGTCTTTATAAAAGTTTGTTAGATTATCTGCATTGCCGGTATGCTCCCATTGCCCGTTTTCCTTTAATATATATAAATTACGTATATATTTTTTAGAAATATCATCTTCTACATCTATACCTAAAATAGATACATTTTTATTTTCTAATTTGTAATTTTTTTCTAATTCATGACATGAAATAGTAAGTGTATCTGTACCAATATCAAACTGATTATTTAATATATAATCTATCTCTTCTTCAGTTCCCCGCACATATCTCTTTCCATCTCTTAATTCTTCAAGGAAAATACAATTGTTCTTATCATAAAGATTAGCATATGATACAGCCCATTCATTAGTCTTGTAAACTTGTGTTTGCTCTTTCTTGAATATTCCATCATGCTTCATTAAAAAATGTTCAAGAAATTGCCCTGATGATCCAGCGAGATATGATATTAATATAATATCATTCATTTAAAACCTTTTCAAATAATTTATTATAATTTTCTACCATCGCTGTGTGTGAAAATTTTTCAATTGCCCAATCTCTAATGTCTTCTGGTTTGTGTTTTAAATATGGTTTCTTTCTTAAACATTCTATCATATTTTTTACATCATTAAAAATATAGCTAGAATCATAAACTACTTCAGATACTCCTCCTGATTGTAATCCAACAACAGGTACCCCACAAAATTGTGCTTCTACTATAGATAATCCAAAAGGTTCATTAAAATTTGGTGAATGGGCAGTATGTATATAAACTTCTGCATCAGAAAAGAATTCACTTTTATCTTTTTCTGTTTGTAATTCTCCACACCATTCAATTCTAGGATGTTTAAGTGTTCCGTGTGATCCCGCCGCTTTAATAAACCATCCCAATTCGTCTGCTATTTGTTGAACTAATTCTGGACTTTTTCTTCCATCCAATGAACCCATCCAAACAATTTTATTGCCGCCCCTCCTCAATTTAAAATCATAAGGAACTATCCCATTATTAATCACATATTTATTTTTACTGTAATCACCTGATCTAAATGTTTCGTGTGTCGCTTTATGACCTTGAGTAAGAAATACTTGATGTTCGCTTCCTGTTTTTTCTCCAACATCTCCGTTACAAACGGAAACTCGTTTATAATTTGTACCTTCTAAATTCATAGGATCGGTATCTTCAGGAAATTGTACCAACATAATATCACCATCTGGAATATAATCTTTAACTTTTCTTTTTCCTTTTCTGAGATCCTGTAAAATAGATTCCTCGAGTTTTATAACTTTACCATTTGGATGAGAAATTGTTGATTCTGTTCTACAAACTAAAGTAACAATATGCTTACCCAATTCACATTGAGATATAAAATGTGATTGTGATACTCTTTCCGTTCCACCATAACCTTGAACGGGTAATGGCAATCTTTCTTGAAATATCGTAAGTTTCATTTTTTTCCTTTTTTCATAGTAAATGCTAATTGTCTACCTTCATTGAAAATTATTTCTCTATTACTTCTTTGAACAAATTCTAAAATATATTTACCCTTACCTTCACCACTTTCTTCTGTATCATCAATCACGATAAGGGATTCATCATCAAGAATATTCATACAACACATCATTTCATATAAATGATGTAATCCAGACTCTAATTCTTTTCCTGGTATATAATCAAAGGAATCCAAATATAATAAGTCTGCACATATTTCTATCTCACCCAAAACTTCTAAACTGTCTCCGGTAAGTGCTGTAACTTTAGTAGTAGTACTTTCCTCAGTTAAGGTTGTACATTCTTCTCTATTATCTATTGAAATTACTTCACCATCATAATAATTTACAAATGAATCAAATAATCTAGTACTCTGACCATCTCCCCATTGATCCCATGCTCTCAAAGATCCAGTTTCAATTATTTGATAATATTTTCTATCCGTTCCTATCAAATATTCAAAAACTTTTCTAAATGTATTAGATCTTGCTAAAGTGGGTTCTTCATCTAAGAGGTTAGCAAATTCTTTATCATAAACTTCATCAATCCAACTCATAATTCTTTCTCTGGTTTTGGATATGTATTATTCTCAAAATCCAATTCCTTTATCGCAATATGTTTTCCTTTTTTATTTAATGGAATCCAATATAAATATTTACCTTTATCAATATGTTCAGTCCATTCAATAGTTTTAACCGTTTCCTTTTCACCAGCAAATGCTAAAATTCCAGGATCATCTTTAACTTCATCAAACATTGCTCCCAATTTCCCTTTAGCATAAGTTCCAAATCTAGTTGAAACGCTTCTGCGTGGAACAAATTCTCCATCAATTATTAAACCGTCTTCTCCTGGTTTTCTATATGCATGAAAATTCCAAGAACACGCCTGATAAATTCCTCCATGATGTTTTTGCGTAGCATCCGCATAAGAAATCGCAATATCATAACCACCCTTTCTCTTTAAAGCTTTGATAGTTTTTGATATAAGCCAACTAAGAGGAGCTTTAATGCTCTCTTTCCTAACTAATCTAACAAGCTCAATAACATTAACTTTCTTCACTGACCATGTATTATTATTAGACAATGCAAAAAAACATGCTGCAACAATTTCTCCTTTATCACCAAATAATCCACCATTTAAATGAAGACTTCCAACTAAAATTGGATTATTATGACATCTTCCAGAATAATGATATTTTAAAACAAGATCTCTAGCGGATAATCTTTCACCTGTATAGAAGTGAAAATCTACTCCTTCATGATTTATGCTATCTACCATTTCATATCCTTCTCCAAGAATTCAATTTAAGAGTAGCTACTGGACCTTTAAATGTATTTTCATCTATAATTGATTTTATTTTTTCTTTTTTCATTCCGGATAATATTATATCATTAATATCTTTAAATTTCAAGTTAGAAGGCCAAATACATACAGAATTATTCTGTAATATTTGCTTCTCTAATTTTTTAACAATTTCATTATTTCTTGGTTCATTATCATATACAATAACTTTATCTTTAATAAAAGACAAATCAGAAATATCTGATCCAGCCATTGCAATACAATTATCCAGAAACATAGAATCAATTGGACCCTCTACTACATATACATGTTTGTTAATATCAACTCTATCAAGTCCAAATATCTTTTTAAAATCTTCACTAATTTTAATTGTGATATATTTTAATTCTGATTGATCTAATGCTCTTCCTTGTGCACCTATTAAATTTCCCCCTTTATCAAAAAATGGAATTACTAATCTAGAATCATTTTCTTGTAATTCATATTTTGTTCCTTCTACAATACTATTTACCCATTGTTTAAAATCATCAGTATAATATAATGAAGAATGAAAATTGAGAGGAACTTTTCTATTTAACACATACTGTTTAGCATAATGTTCAACAGGAAGAGATCTAATATTTGGTAATTTTATTTGATGTTTCTTTTTAAAGGAAGGTCGCTTGAATTCATATTTTGGTTTTTCTTTTGGTTTTGTATATCTATTTTCTCCATCTTTATAAACTTCAAGAACATACTGTTTATGTATATCTACACTTAAAAATTTTACAAGATTAGATACAGATCTACCATCACCACAATTATGACATTTATAGAATAATGCATTTTGTTTTCTATAGACATATCCTCTAGCCTTAGATTTATTCTTTTGAGAATCACCACAAATAGGGCAGCGGAAATTCCAAAGATGTTCTCCCTTTTTCTTAAATGAATGTAAATGTGAAGAGGCTAGATTTAGATATTTGATATCAGTAAAAATACTCATTAGTTTTTCCTTTAGAGAATATATTATTAATTATACTCTCCAAAGGGGCAAATGTCAAGTCTTTTCTATGCAGGACTTTTCTTTAGGTCTGTAAATAATCGGAGAAGTTCAACGCCGCAATCTACTACACGTTCAACTTTTTCTTCAGCACCATCATCATCTAAATCAAATTTATCTTTAGCATATGCAACTAATTCAGATAGTTCATCATCATCTAAATCCATTATTTCTGGAATAACTTCATCAATTTCATTTAATGCTGGTTTTAATTTTTTTAATGGATCAAGAAAATATCTCGCATCTGACCAACTAAATTCATCATCATCTAAGGATTTTTCCACCGCTTCTGATAATGAAAAAATGAAAGTCATTACCTCTTTGGTTTGTTCAATTCCTGCCATAACTTCCTTTCTTTATTTAACTGCTTTTTCTACATCAATTGACCCAGTAGTAGGATCATATTTAATTTTAATATTTAATTCGATTGGCATTATCTTCCCATCCTTCATAGTAATGGGGAGCTTACCTTCTACAGCACCTTTAAGTGCATCTTTTGCTGTCTTAAAAGCATGTGTGGGATCATCTTTAATTACTTTATCTAATTCTTTTTTTGCAGCATCTGGAATTATAGAATCAATCATTTTTTCAACATGTTCTGTTGCTAAATCTTGTGCTTTATCCATCACAAGTCCAGAAATTACATTAAATAGTAAGCCTGCTAACATCACGGTCCTTTCCATATCTTAAATATAACATCGCGCCGGTTCTTTCATCTTCAAGAACAATCGGATCTTTGTAATTTTTCAAACAATATTGTCTTATTTCTTCTCCATTCTCTATTTCACCTAATATCTTTCTGTATCTTGCGTATTTCTTTTTGCCCAACCTTGCTCTCATAAATGTTGTAGTTGGAACTTTAAATACTTTTGCTCCAGCAAATCTTCTTGACGGCCCAGGAGGATTAGTGCCTAATCCCGCTTGTCCAGTTGTTACAACCGTCGGCCCATCTTCTGGAATTAATAATATTTGTACTTCTTCTTCTTTTAAATATTGTATCATTCCTTGCAAGGAATCATAACATTCTTGAGAATTTATAAACTGTTTAAATTCTTCTTCAAAATTATCTCTATGATAATTAAAAGATGCTGATTGTGGAAAACTTTCCTTAATAATTGTTTCTTCTTTCATAAGAAACAACGCGGCACCAAGAGAGGCTATTTTACTTTTTCCACCAGGAAGTTTTTGTAATAATTTTTTTAAATTGAATGCAATGGTGTCCATTATCTTATAAGAATCACGCTCTTTGGAAGATAATTTGTTTCTCTTCCTCAAAACCTTACCATTTTTATCAATGATTCCTAATTTGAAAGCTTCTGTTTTATTAAAAGGGGTGGTCAATTTTTTTAAGAATTGATACGCGAGATAATAATCTACTCCTGTAGTTATTGCAGACATTATAGTTTCCTTAATTCTTTTATTACGTAATCATCCATAAAAATATCACTAGAGTGTATATCCTTTCCTCTAACCCCTTCAACCTTATCTGGCATCATAGATAATGATACTAAAAATGGTTTTAATATTGGATAATATTCTTCATGAATTTTAAAAAATAATATCCTAACAGCAGCTCGCGCAGGAAAAACATTAGCAAAAACTATCAAATGATTTAAAATTAATCTAGATTTTAGTTCACCTGTTAATCTATAATGATTGAATAGTCTTTTTATATAAGTGGTTTTTTTCATATCCTCATGAAATTCTGCTTCATCAATACATTGAGGATTATCATACACTTTCATTGCATATAAATTTATATTACCATCAGTTATATCTGAAAATATCATTCTGCATTTGTCTGTACTTTTTCATCAAGAAGCGTATTGATAACATTTAATGCACCATTTGTCATATGAATTTGGTTCGTGACATTGGTAATCTCTTGATTCAGAAGCTGTAGTCTTTCTCCAAGAGCTTTATTATTTTGAACCAATTCTACTCGTCTAGACGTAATCTCTTCTAAAGAGATAAATGTGCTATCTTCAGTTTTTTCTTCATTTTTTGTACTCATAATATTCCATTATCTAAAAAGTTAATTGTGACTGATGGTTGACCCGTATGCTACAACTTTCCAGTTTGTACCATCAAATACAGCCAATGACGCAGCTCCTGCGTTTCCATCCGTCACCCATGCCATTTGTCCTGCAGTAGTATTTGTGTATGCAGTAACATTTCCAGTATTACTTGACGGAACTTTAAAAAAGTTCTGTATTGTAATCTTTTTATTACTTGGAGATGCCCCAGCTGGATCATCTACAACCATAACTAGATCATCTTTAGTTGCCGCTGTCGCAGCTGTCAAGTCTGTTATTTTTTTATCAGCCATTATTTCAATATCCTATTACGCAATTGTAATTTGTGAATATCCAATTGCAGTTTTAACTGCAGAAGTGAATTTTCCTGATGCATTTTCTAAGGCAGTTCCAGTTATTGTATCAGATAAATCTGCATGATTACCCATCTGTACATTATTTGCAAGATCATAAGTTGTTGCTTGAGCACTTGTTGCAGTAAATCTCAACACGTTTCCAGCAGAACCATCTACTAATGCTACTCCATTAACATGTGTTAAAGTTGCTGTTCTATTTCCTCCAGCTCCAGCTGTAAGTACTAGAGTTGTTGCTGATCCAGCTTCATAAGTTACAGATTCATCGTAGGTAATTTCAAATACGATATTATTTGAAGTACCATGATCTGCAGAAGTAACTATTCTATGATTTGTCATTGTTGGATGTTTCAATCCAGTTGCTGCAGTTGCACCAGCGAGTCCGCCAAGTGCGACTAAAATTTCTGGATCGGCGTTTACATTTCCGTTACCAGTTGCGGCTCCACGTGCCACCCAGCCGGATTCAGTTGCATAGACCTTAGTTTTATCATAAGGACTATCTGCAGAATCTGGCAACCATTTTGGTTTATTTGCCGCAGAGTCGTGTGTTGTTCCCCATAAAGGCATTGTTTTCTCCTATTAAATTTAATTACTCGGCTATTATTTTATAACCCATCTCCACATATTTAGGTATCTTATCCCTCATAACAAAGACATATTCTTCTAATTCATAATGTCCTACTGGTTTATCCAAAAACATTAAAACATTAGCTCCTGGCCTAACCATTCTTTCTAATTGTTGCAATCTTTCATTTTCAAATTCTGACCAATTATTTCCTTCCATCGCAGTAGGATCTTTTGCATCAACTTTATCTTTTAATGTTTTTATAACTTCTAATGGAGTAGATCTACGACCCACAAGATTTTCCATTTCGTTTGCTTCTTCTACTGGTTTACCGTGTTTATTATGTTGAGCCCAAGCAAATGCATAAGCTTTGTCTGTTCCAACTTTCTTCTTTAGGGCTTTTACTTGATGTTCTCTACCAGGAGGGGCTTCTTCATTTGTAAATTCTTCATATCCTGGATGACTAACCTTTTTAACCAATTTCTCTTTAGCTTTTGCCGTACGATCTGCCCATGATTTTTTGATCCATTCTCTGGTCGGTAAACCTGCTCTAGCTTCTCTTTCTTCTTTATAGCCCTGTTTTCTATTATGATCTTCAATATCATTTGGATGTTGTATATTAATATTCTTTTCAACCTTTTTTTCAATATCTGGAAGATCATCTTTATTGGTGATTGCTTTAACATGCTTTTCAAACCGTTTCTTTCTTTTTGCTTTTAAATCTTCAATTAATTTTTTTCTATTGTGCGATTTTTGTTCGAGTTTAGGATTAACAGTCACTTTTTCCTTTTTCTTAGAAAGTTTCATTTTTGGTTCTGGTTTTTCTTTTGGTGCTGGTGCTTCTTCCGGTTCAGGAGTTTGGTCTAGATCTCCATCATAATTTCCTTCTTCTTCACCTTCATAATCCAATTCTTCTTCATCCTCTTCACCCCCCTCTTCATCTTCTTCTTCACCATTTTCAAATCCATGATGTTTCATTGAAGTTCGTAAGTCATCGTGGTGTCCCGCCTTTTCATCATCTGGTAAAGTATCAAACATAGCTTTAGTAATATGATCTTTATCATGTTTAGGTGATTCTTCTTCACCTTCGCCGTCTCCTTCTTCTGCATCTAATCTGCTTTTTACTTCATCCTTTATTTCTGGACTCACTTTAGCGGTTTTTGCCCATTCATCAAATGTTTTACCTTTAGCAATAATCTTTAGTGCATCCATAACAGCGGCTTCATCTCCACCTGTCTTCTCTTTCTCAGGTGCCGCTTCAGTAACTTGTTGTTTCAACCAAGGAGGTCCACCAGTTATAGTCAATGGTTGAACTTTAGCAGTTCCACTTACATTATTCCCACCAACTGTTAAAACTTGTACAATAGATTCATCTAAAGTTGACATATTATTGTCCTATTCTAATTGAATTATATTTTTGTGCTGATTTTAATGTTTTATTCGCATAATCTACTCTTGCTCCACCAACATTTACTTTTCTATCTGATATTAAAGCCTTATATTTTTTAGCATATTCTTTTTTTACTTTTGCTACTGGGCCTTCTTCTTGTGCTAATTCAACAGTTCCATATCCATCAACCTCTCCCGTAACATCTCTTTGCATTTTATACTTATATGTAGCATAAAGAAGTTTTTCTGCATCTTGTCCTGGAGTATCACCAGCATAAGATTTCACCATCTCAGGAGTTCCCCATTCCAACGGCCCACGCTGATCCACATGTTGTCCAAATCTGCCATTTTCTTGTGTGTCTGATGTATCCATTTTACCAGGATGTGGACCCCATGATAAAGATTCTAAAATTTGATATAAAAATGGTCTGTTGAAAATATCTCCCTTTGTACAATTATAATCGTGTTCTATATTTTCAAAAAGTTTATCTATTTTTTTCACAGAATATTTTATACCATCTTCTAATCCATCTTTTCCATGTTCAAACAATAACATATTACTAATTAATTTATCCGTTTCTTTCATTGCCTCAACGACATAAACATTATGTTTTGATTGTGATAATATAATAGCTCTAAGTTCTTTGAAACATTCTTCAACTAACGGCATATTTGAAAAATATTCTGTTTCATAATTTAAATAAACATATTCATTATCATTTTTTGGTTTATCAATTGTAAGTCTTTCAGGTCTAATTGGCCATTCTCTATCAAACATTGCCTCTCTTAAATTCAATCCCTTTCTAACATCCTTCAACATTTTCATCGCGGATCTATCTGACATTGCCTCTGGTAATCCCTTTTTAAATGATTCTATATCATTTTCTGATGCCGCTTTTCTCATTTTAGAAGCAGACATTCCTGACACTCCTTCTGCATCTGGATCTCTTGTTCCTGCACTATGAACTTTAATGTAATCAAATTCATAATATCCATGTCTTGATTTTTTACCATTATATTGTTCTAACAATTTTTTAAAATCTGCAACTCTATCACTTCCTACAACCATACATAAATTATCATACTGATCATTTAATTGTACTGCTGCCCCTAATGCATCTTTAATATTAATATCTCTGGAAAAAGTTTTAACAAAATTAGGAAACATTTCCTTCATATATTTCATTTTTTGTTGATTAGTCAATGGATTCTTTTTAGAATCATGAGATTGACTTCCAAAAACATGTAATTCAGTATTATATCTTTTTGCTACATTACTTGCCCCTTCCAACAATCGACCATGACCAGTTGTTGGTGGATTAAATCTACCAAAAACAAATACTCCTGTCTTACCTTTTGCTTCTTTTATGAGATTTTTATATGTTTTCATTTTCCCTTAACCTTATCTCCAAGTTTCTGATGCATACCAAAAGTCAAATACCCGTTATTGCCATCTTTTTTAAGTTGTTTTAAATGTTTTGATGCTACCTTTTTATTGCCAAGGAAAACAATTTCACCTGAAGAATGTTGAGGAATTCGTTCTGGTTTTCCTTTTATTTTTACAACTCCATAATTTTGATTCTTATTCACTCCCTCAAAGAATGATTTAAAATCTGCAAAAGATCCTTCTTTCTTTTCACCAAATTCTTTTTTAGCCATTCCTTTAACAAATTTTACAGCTTGTCCTCTTCGTTTTTTTCTTATTTCAGGGCTCTTCATGCTATAATCTGCACCAGTAGGGTTAGGCTCTCTTCCTTGAACTTCTGCTTTCCTTGCAGCTTTATAAAGCAATTCTTTAGACATTTCATTAACTTTAACGTCTTCTTTTTTCAAATAATCAGAAAATCCTTTACCCATATTTCAATCCTGTCTGAAAATTCCGGAAGCTTTACGATTTGCTCTTTGTGCCCTTCTCCAGGTATTTTCTTTATCCATCGCTTCTCTTTTCTTTTTTTCTTTTTCTTTCTTCATATCATCTGCAGCATCCGGTTGAACGTCTTCCGATTTCTGTGCTCGCCATTCTTTAAATGAAGTAAATCCATAATCTACACTTTCTTTATAGTCAGGATCTTTCACAACAGTAGTAGTAGGAGTACCTGTCTTCTTTTTTATTTTTGTTGAATGTCCCACATTATCTGGTATTTCTACACCTTCTTTTTTCGCATAAAACGCAGCACGATCTCTTTCTTGCTTATCTGGAGGTAGATGTCCTTTAGGTATATCCATTCCCTTTTTCTTTACAGGAACCTTTGCGTGTACTGTTGGATTTGCTTTTTTGTGTTGTGCAAAATGATCATCCCCCTTATACCACGCATCCCGTGCCCGTTCTTGGTCATCCTCATTTACTTGTCCAGGAGTACCTTCATCAGAACTTCCTTGTTTATGTGGAGACGTTTCTGAATTTCTTTTATCCGCCCGTCTTTTCGCAACTTGTTCAAAGGCTAATATAAACTCCTCCTTCTTTACTTCTTTTTTCTTATTCTTACTCTTTGATAATTGTCTTCTTAACAAATTAAAGAATTCAGGAGCTTCATCAACCATACCTAAAAATTGTTGAAGAACATTTATTAAAATTTGTCTTTCCACAACGGTTGTTATTGTCCCGCCTTTAATTTTTTTCAGTGCTGACTTAAAATAAGGTAAGTCCTTTTTGTCTTGAATTAATCCAGCCATAACCAGCTGTCTTAATTTTGTGGACATACCCTCTTCTTCGTCTATCATCACTTTATAAGACGTTTGTGTTAAACTATCCATTTATTAGCTCCAATTCTTTAGTTCTACATTAAAATTATTTCTTGAAAATTCTAGCCGGTCAACCAATTTGACTGCTCCGCCTTTTATTTGATCTACCGCCACAAACCCCTCTGGAGCAGTTACTTTATAACCAGCACCATCTTTAACAAAAGTTTGCGTTAATTGTTCCATATTTTCCAATTTAGATATTATCATCATTTTAGCATCAATTAACATATTCATTAAATCGAATATTTTTTCTAAATCAGCTTTCTTCTGTAGGAAGAACTTCAAAAACTCATTTTTCCGTTGTGTTTTTTTATCTTTAGATGCATCAGTTTTTAATTTATTAATATCTTTATCGTATTTATTTCCTATATATCTTATCAATTGTGTCACATGTGTTCTTGTATTTCTTATTTGTTGTCCTGTTTTTATTTTGCTATTATTAAAAGTTTTTATAATTGTATTAATTTCAGAATCATCAGCTATCATGTTTAGTGTATTCGCTGATATGTTTTGAAAAGTTCTTCCTACAGAAGAAAGAATTTTAGTAATAGTCTCCGTGTCCCTTGCTGTGAAGCTTGCTGTACCGGATGCATCAGTAAATTCTGCATCTCTAAACCAGATATCTTTATTCTTTAATAACCTGTTAATATTTATATTGAAAGACGATTTCATATCTTCTAATTTTGTACCTTTGTATTCCGTATGAAAAACAATGCCCATTTTTGAGTTTAATATCGTTTTTCCCAAATCAGAACCCAAAGGAACCGCATAAACTATAGTATTTGGATGAAAAGTGATATATCTCTCTCCTTCTATGGTTTTAATTAGCAAATCTTCTTTAGCAAACATCATATCTCCCTGTAATACCCCGCTAATTCCCAATTTTGGTAAATGTTCCAGAGCAACTTTTAACTTTGATGCAAGTCCAGGAGGATGATTATCATCAATATCTTGTGGTGTGTAATTTATTTTAGGTGTTTTATTGAAAATGCTTTTCGATCCAACAAAAAATTTACCATTATCAGGATTAATTCCACAAAAAACCGCAGGTGCACCGTCCCATTTAGTGGTAATGTAGGTATTTTTCGTTGAAGATCCCGCCAACATATCTCTAAGTGATTGCATAAAATTAATTGAACCTCTAGTCCCAGCCACTCCACCATTTAAAACTTCATCTTCTATGTGTTCTAAATGTAGATTTTTACCAGCTTTTGCTTCAATAAGTAATATGTCTCTAAACGTTTTCATTTTTTTGGTAATTCCCCAAAAGAAGGTTTATCTGGATTAACCCCCATATCTTTTAATTTGTCTCTAAGTTCTTTTACATCTTTTGCTGAAAAATCAAATTTGTTCCATGCATCACCATAAAATCCTTTTAATCCTTTTCTATAAATTTGAACTTCACCTTTAGGTGCATCAAATGCAACTATCATACCTCTTGGCATACCCTCAATTAAATGGTCTTTAAAAGTTTTCATCAAATTTTCCTTCCAATTTCTTTTGCAACAACTTCTCTTGTATAAATTTCTAACTCCGAAGAATATTCCCATCTCTTTGATGGTATCCTGTATTTTGCAACAAATGCATCTATATTTTCTTGCTGTTCTTCATTTTCAATATTTCCATCTTCTTCTTCATTATCTACTTTAATTGGTATATAATGAATTTTTTTAATCTTAATATTATTGACTATTTGTTCATCCCATGAACTATCTGTTTGTCTTTTTGATTTTGCATAACCATAAAATATACTACTCATTACCTCTGAATTCTTTTTAATAATTTTCTCTACACCATCAAAATAATCTTTTATTACCAATCTTAATGCTCTACCATCTCCAGACAGGTGTTTTTTCATGTCATTCCAAAGTTCAAATTCAAATTCTCTTCGCACTCTATCTTTTCCCAGTATTGGACTAAGATGTTTTAATACAAGTTCTCTTATTAAAACATTAAGTTCACGTTCTACTACTGCAAATTTGGGTCCCGTTCCACCCCTTTGTGCATTAGCAAACCAAGACATTTCAACCCATCTTCTACCCGCTGTATCTACAGTACTCATTATATCATCTCTGGCAGATACAATAATATCGGCATCCAGTTCTGCAACAACGCCGCCTCCTGCAGCTATACCACCTTCCAAATAACGAGACATCATTGTGAAAAATGCTGAGATGGACCTCTTTCCCCCCTCAAGTTTTTTTAATTCATATAAGTTTTCTGCCCTCAGCACATGAAAAACTGTTGTACGTATCGTATCTGGCCATATCCTTTTAAACATGGGCCCTGAAATAGGAATCTTTAAAGCACTAGAGGCTCTCCCTTGACTTGCAACATCAAACACAAGATTTGACGCACTTGTTTGCGCAAATTCTGTTAAAACTAAATCAAGATAGGTTTTCAACCTTTACTTCTCCTCAAGGCTTGTACTTCTGTTTGTGCAATTTTAGTAACATAATTTGATAAGTCTCTAGCTCCATTCACCCAATGTGTATGAGGAATTTTACCTAATCTTGGAATTACTGATTTTTTTATCCAATCTGTTTCTCTAGTTTTCGTATTAAAAGTATGAACTTTTATAATTTTAATTTTATCGACTACTTGTTCATCGTATACATTCCATTCTGATAATTCTGAATCTCCTCCTACCATACGACCAGAGGGATGCTTAACTGCTACTGTTCCCCTTCTGACATAATATCCATGAACTGCTCCTTGAATATCTTTTTTATGCTTCTTGAGAATTACATTTACACCATCAATATAATCTGCAATTATCAAAGACATCTTTTTACCATCATCTTTAAAGGCTCCTTGTAAATGCCACCAAGCTCCCAATCCTATATCTGGTTCTATTTTTATGAGTTCTTTAGTTTTTGGATCATGTTTTATTGCAAGGTCTATCAACATCTTTTCAAGTTCTTTATGCATAGTCTTTTTTTTGTCTATGTTCATCAATTCAACCCATCGTCTGCCGGTTTTATCTGGCATACTCATCAAATCACCCTTACTTGACATAATAATATTTGCATCTAATTCTACAATAAGTCCGCCCCCACCTTGTATACCATGTTCCATAGTACCGGCGTCCATATTAAAAAAAGCAGAAATTGATTTTTTCCTATTCTGTAATTTCTTTAACTTATCTAAACCAATACCATTTGTAACATGAAACACCGTTGCTCTTGGTAATTGTACTTGAAAAATCCATTCCATTGTGCTAGATGTTAATGGAATTTGCATATACTGAATTTGTTGAAATTCAAATATTTTTTCAGAAGCGCTTCTTTGCCAAGCTGGCGGGTCTTCTTTTAGATATCCTTTAAATGTTTTCATCTTTTATAAAGTTTTTTAAAATCCACTCTTGTACCAGCTTCTTTTTCAAGTTTCTCTGGTGTTACCTTTTTTAACTTGGCACGTTCAAAATAACTATTTTTTCCATGTGTAGCCACGAGCTTTATAAACATATTTTCTCCTTTCACACCAACTCTACCTGTATGCCAAGAGCTACCATCATATGCTACATATTTCTCAGTATTATCCTTAGATGTGTCCAAATAATATTCTACTTTTTCTTTTAGATGTTGTTTAAATGTTCGCAACTGAATCTCCTGAATTACCTGTTTTATTTGCAAGTGATACATGAAAAATTCTCTTAGGATCTGGATTTGCTTGTATTAAATCAGTAACATAATCCTTGAGTTGTTTTTGCTGTTTTACTTTCGTATACCACGATACTCTTCCACCAAACTTCACTTTCTTTGGTTTTTCAAACTCTAATTTAAAATTTGGGTCTGGTAAAGAATTATGAAATAATCTTTTTCTCAATTTTTTCCATTCAGGCCCAGCTGCAAGAGTTATATGTAAATCTTTTATTGGTTTCATATCTGAATTTTTCGTCACAACACCATCTCTCATTTTTGATAATGCTCCCATATCTTTTGAAGATAACATATACTTCAAAACACTTTCAACCTTGACTTCTTCTTTAATGTTATATTTATTTTTAATTGCTCTCAATAATTCTAATTTATTATTTTTACCAGTATTAACTGCAAATTCAAGAGCATAATTAAGAGCATCTCCTACTTGTATCCCTTTCAGTCCTATTCCCATTAAATCTCTTCCTCCAATTGAAAGATCTTTAATTGATGTCACAGTCATTCTTCTAAGTCTACTAGAAAGAGTAGGTCTATTCTTTACCTTTAAATATTCATCTATATTTGCGATACCTTTATTATCAACATTTTTTATAAATTGAACAAGTTTAAAATCATTTTTTTCTAAAAATGGAGAGTTATCTGTATATGTGACTACACTTTGAACTGCTTCAGCATCATTATTTGATAATCTCATTTTACTTATAACCTCTTTTCCTGCATTTGTACCATATCCATTCATTAACATTCCCATAAATGCGGGAAATGCTTTTTTATCAAGTTTATCAATTGATGCAAGATCAATTTTTCTTAAATTTGATTGTGGTAAAATATGATCAATTAATCCTGTATCAAATAATAATTTAATTCCAATACTAGGTTTCTCTGCTTTAGTAAACATCTTACGAAACTCTTCTTGAAATCTCTCTGATGAAACTGTTGATATAGACTTTGCGTTTTTCTTTATTTCTTCAAATGTTTTTGATTCAATCTTAAATTCAAATCTTGCCGCAAACTGTACTGCACGCAACATTCTCAATGGATCTTCTTCAAATGCAACTGGACTAATCATACGGATTTCTTTTTTCTTCAAATCCGTCATACCTTTTCGACCTATATCAATTACTTTTCCTGTATCTAAATCTTTTGCTAGAGCATTAATCCAAAAATCTCTTCTTAATTGATCTTGTTGAAGTGTAATTCCCTTTCCTAATTTGACTTCAAAATCCTTATGTCCCTTTCCCGTACTCTTTGAATCTATTCTAGGAATTGAAATATCAATTTCTCCGGAGCTACCTTCTGGAGTATACTTAATAATACCAAAAGATTTTCCAACCAGATTTACCTTTCCAAATGGTTCTAAAATTTTACCTAAAGCTTCTAATTCTATTCCAACCACTAAAAGATCTAAATCTTTTGATACTTTTCCTAAAATTTCATCTCTTACCGCACCACCAATTTGATATATCTTACCACCACCTCGTTTGACCGCATTTCTTACATCAGTAGAAAGTGTTGCCGCAAGATCATTTTCATGTATTATTTGTTTGAAGGATTTCATGAATACCGTGTGCTATAGATTTATATTTAACCTGTTCATCTTGTTTTTTATTTCCATAAATTGCGTCATTAGCATTCTTTAGATGTTCAGCAAAACCTTTGTGTAATACCATTTCAAATTTAAATTGTCCACCATATCCATTCCCATCTTCTCTAATTCCAATACCTGCAACAGGAATAACTTCTTTTGAACCTTCAACATTATATCCAATATAAGGGTTTCCTTTTTCATCTTTCAATGGTTCAAAACGTTCACTTATTTTACTATAATCATCTGTACCAAATATATGTTTCATTGTATGTGGATCTAAAGAAAGATCCCCAATTGCCATAACTTCTTCTCTTTCAGAAACGCCCTTCAATGGAAAATTACCTTTGATATCAGTCATCATTCCTTCTGTTAATTTAGGATTTTCTAGTATAGCCGTTATTGCCGCATCTTGATAATCTTGGCTAACTTGTCTATGTTCTTTAAGAAATTGTTTAGCTTCTCCATCACCAGCCTTCGCTACTTGATTTAATGCTGTCAACAATACTTTTGATTTATCTCTAGTTAAATCCCACTTTCCGCCCTCTTTCTTGTTTGTTATCAGTTCTTTTAAATCACTAACTTTTTTTGACTTCATTAAGTCTGATAAAGGTGGTTCATTGGGATTAATTTTATCAAAATGTTTAGTTACCGCCTCTACTAATCTATTTCTTTGATTTTCCCCAAATAAAGATGCTTTAATGGGGTCTGGTAACTGATCATCCCAAGCTTCAAATTTTCCTGTACCAGAATTTAAAAAGTTTACAAGTGTAGATTTTTTTAATGAAACTTCATGAAGAAAACTGCCGTCCTTTCCTTTAACTCTGAAAAAAACATCTGTTGAATATCCTTTATTTTCATCATAACCTTCACCCCACATAGCCTCAACATCTTCTTTTGTATCCCAACAACCAAACTCTATTTCAGAACCTTCTCCATGTTCTTTTTTCAAATAATTAAATATTGCTTTTCTATTTCCGTGTGCCGCATCAACCCAAGAATCATCAATTACTTTTTTCCTTTTTATCTTCCCCTTCTTATCTTTTTTATAATCAGGGTATGTGTCTTCTAAATCTTTATTATATTTTTTTAAAACATCTCTAAATTGATCAGCATCTTTATCATCCATTGTTGTCATAGCCATTGTCATCAATTCTCCCGCTTGAGCAAAGATTTTACCAGCACCACCCTTAACATCTGAATAATTCTGATATTTTCCTGACGCCGCACCAGAGGCTTCACAATTTGCCATTCTTTCAATAAGATCAAAAACTCTAGGAGACACTTTTTTTCCACGCAAATTATTTGGAATTTTAAATCTATCTGGTGGAGGGCCCTGGGTGGCAAATTTAACATTACCTAAAAATTCTTCTAAGTCTTTTCCTTTACCAATTGGTTCATTCACTCTATCACTATTTTGTGCATCTTCAATACTTACTGTTTCAATTTGTCTATGTTTATTTTTTTGATCGGATGTTTTTTCTTTTACTGTTGGTTTTTTCTCTGATTTTGTAACTACAGATTTTGCATTTTGAGTGTCAGATTTTACTCTTTTCTTTTTTGATTCAGAGGGATGTCGAAAATCGTGTGGGACTTCATCTTTACTATAACCATGTTTTTCAGCTTTATCATCTTTCTGTTGGGTTTTTCTATCTAATTTTTGAATTTCTTCACCACCTGTCGGATGAGTTCCATTAACCCAAGCTGTAGCATGGATTGCATCATTAAAATATTCTCTTTTATTTTCACCATTTTTAACACCAACCCAAGAACCACTATTACTTTTATATATTACACCTCTTCTTAATTGTTTAAATCCTTGATGTTTCTTATCTTTTTGCTGCTTTGTGTGATGGGCATGTTGATCTACATGATATGCGTGTGGGTCTTTTGATTTGGAGTCTTTATCTCTATAAGGGCCTGGCTCTTCCCTTATAAATTGATTAAATGATTGTGGCATAACTCAATATCCTGCTATAATTAAAGATTATAACTATTTATGTTTATAAAATTGTCTCTTGAGTTATCTAGAAAGGAGTTTGAAGGCATTTTCTAATCCGCCGATGAGATAATTTTTCCCTAATTTTACATCTGCGATTTTTCCTGGTGCTTCTCCACCAATACTTTTCATATTTTTTAAATAATCCTTCATTGCCTTCATATCAGGATTTGCTGCCTTAGGGATTTTTACTATTCCACTTTTTTCCATATATTCTAAATGTTGACCACCTCTTAATGTAATGAGCCATTCTTTTCCTCCTGCACCAGGACCATGATCCCAATTTATAATATCAATAAGTGGTACTCGTAATTTTTTAGCCATCGCTGCAATATCTGCTTTAGTAAGACCATTGCCTTCTGTTAATATTTGTTTTGCGATATTTTCAATTGGGCCGTCATAGTCTTCAACATACTTGTTTAATTCATATTTACCACTATCCATTCCATAAACCTGCATGTGTAATCTTTTTTTAACAGATTTTCCATCCTTTGTTAAATTGACTTTTTTGATAGCGGTTTTGCCGGGTGATGGTTTTCTTTGCCCAAATGTAACTTCTCTGTCCCATGAATCTTGATCTACATCAAAACCATGAGCTTTTTTGGTGTGATCTTTTGCGTGTTGAACTGCTGCAGAATAAGTTGGATGATATATGTCATATGGTTTTCGTGCTTCTTCAATTCCTGCTTGGGCTTTATTGGATTTTTCAACCTCTTTCATAGAATCCTTTTTTGAAACATTACTTTTATTTTTCTCAAATTGTTTATAATTTTTATTTTCTCTCATTGGATTATCAGAAACTTTAATTGTTGGATGATGAGCTAACGGGTCATGCACATCCTTTTTAGCTTTAGAAAGTGTACTCTTAACACCACGCTCTATTCCCTTTTCAACATGTAATGTATCATCTCTCCATTTAAATTTTCCAGAATGTTTCTTCAATAGAGAATTAATCCTTTCCATATTTCTTCTATTGGGCATTTCCTCAAGCTTAACTTCTTCAATATGAAATCCTTTATCATCACAATGATCACAACCTTTACCTTTACATTCTGGACATTTTACCTTATGTCCTTCTTGTTGAACTTCTTCTTTCTTTTGGTTTTTCTGTTGCTCTATATAACGTTTATCTCGTTCTTGATGTATTTTTTCATACTTGTTTTCCATCTCTTTATCGAGACGTTTTGATTTCGCCCATTCAGATTCTTTTTTTGAAATTTTGTTTACTGCTTCTCTTTCACTTCGTTGCCTTCGATCATCACCTTCTTCAAGATCCGCTTCTTCATTTTTCCATATGCTTGTTGATCCTACCTGTGCAACAGTTAGTTTTTTGTGATCACCTGTTTGCATAAGTTTCTGTTGTTCTCGTTCTGCTTTGGCTCCAGAACTGTGAGTACTAACTATGTTTCCTTTATCATCAGTAATTTTATGTTTACCTTTTTTCCATCCTTCTTTAACTTCCAATTCTTCTTTAGGACCATATCCCTTAGGCGTTACATCTGTTATTTCTACATCTCGTAGTCTCGCCCCTTTTCTCATGCGTGCTGCAACTTCTGGTTTTGGATTACCTTTTTTGTCAAAGAACTTTGCGAGATGGGGAGGTAATTTTGATGCTTCATCAAAATTGAAATCTTCTTTCATCAATTTCATACCCATTCTTTTTCGTATGACATTTATCTGCTTGATGATCTCTTTTTGTTTTGGTGAACCAGGCATAGATTTCAACCCCTTCACCATCAATGCATACATATCTGTTGTATCTGATGAACCTTCTTCAAGTTCTACTGATTGATAAGATTTAAATGTTTTCATTTTTTTAGTGCATATCCTTTTTCATCTCGATACTTTATAATTTTTTGAGCATCTTCTTTATCTTTTCTAGTCATTCCATGACCATAATTACCATAATTAGGAGACTGTGGTAATTTTTCAACTTTTCCACCACGCTTTTTAAATTTCGCTATTGCATCAGCGAAGTTTGACTTATTTTCCTCTTCACCCATGATATGAAAAGTATCCTTAACTCCTTGACTTCTTAAATGCTTATCGACTTTATCTACATGTTTCGCTGGAACATGAAGTTTTCCTTTTTTCCATTTACCTTCTACATTAATATCAGACAATGCCATCTTTACTTGTAATTCTAGGCCCTCATCTACGGTTTCTTGTAAAACTTCTGAATTTTCATCAGGAATTCTTTGTTCTTCTGGTGTCATTTCCGGTTGAACGTCTTCAGGTGTATCTGTCTCAGGTGGGTTTGCGGAAGGATTAACTACCGACAAAACAGCGTTATTTAAATTTTCAAATTTTGATTTCTCAGTAAACCACATAATAGTCTCCGTTATAGTAATATGTATTTGCTATATTTAGTTAAAATTAAACTTGTCAAAGTCTTTCTTTTTTTCAGTATTCTCTGTGGAAGGAACATCATCATATTCATCTGTTTTTTTAACTTTTTTGCTATTATCAACAATATCAGTAATACCTGTTTGTGCAGACTCTTCAAGATCAAACAGTCTCATTTTTGTTCTATCCACCCCAATCATAAATCTTTTATAATATGTTGGGTCGCTATATCTATTTTTTAATTGCTTAACTAAAAATTGACCCAATTCTTCAAGCTCTTCTGTAGATATTATGGCAAACATAAAATCAGCCGTGGCAGGTAAACCAAAAGATTCAGACGTATCTTCCAATCCAATATCTGTAGAAGTAAATCCACTTCTTGTAGTTTGTGTAGCAGAAACAATAGGAACATTATATTCAACGGCAAGACCTCTTAATTCTTCCGCAATAGATTTAATATATGAATAAGAATTTACATATGCTCCTGCTTTGATTCTAGATGAAGTACATATATTTAAATAATCAATAAAAATAATATCTGGTTTAAAATCTCTTTTTAAAGCCAATTCATTCAGAAGACTTCTAAAATGTTGGGCTCCTGCTGCGGCAGTTGGATATTCTTTTATAATTAATGTTCCTTTAGCCTTATTTTTCAGCTTTTCTACTTTTTGATCAAAAATAGCCTTTGGTAAATCAGAAATATCATCCATAGAAACATTTAAAAGATTCGCATCAATTCTCATTGCAATCTTTTCTTCTGCCATTTCTAATGTAATATATAATACATTTTTACTTTCATTTAAACAATTAGCCGCAACATGACACATGAATAAAGATTTACCAACTCCTGTACCAGCCAAACAAATATTTAATGTCTTTTTTGATAATCCACCCTTTGTAATCTTATTAAAATATTCTAAATCAAAAGGGACCTTTTCCTCAACCTTATGATAAAAATCATAACGTTCATTACTATCATTTATATAATCATGACCAATATGAGGATCAAATGTTACTGCTAAAGCATCTGTAAGAATTTCTGGTATCTTTCCTTTATCTTCTTTAGTTTTACTATTAGGACTAATGATTTGAACACTTTCCATAATAGCATTATAAATGGATTTATCTTGACAAAATGATTCTGTAGTATTAAGTAACCACTCCTCATCAGATATTTCTTCTTTATTTTCTTCTAAAAATCCAACAAGTTTAACACAACTATTATAATCATCTTCATGAAGATCTGTCCTTTCACTCAAATTAATTACAACTGCCTCTTTTGTTGGGAGATTATTATAAGTCGAAATAAATGAATGCAATTCTTCAAAAAGTGCCTTTTCTCCTTTATCTTCAAAAAATACACCTTTAAGATAAGGTATAACTTTGCGAGTATACGTTTCATTATATAATAGATTTTTTAATATTAAATGTTCAACTCTATCCATCTAATTCTGTTACTCCCACTTGACCATATAAAAATTCTTTTTTGCAAGCTGCATTTATACCATCCATAATATCATCTGTAAAAAACTTGTCTGGATCTGCATAAACCGCCTTTCCATAATGTTTTCCTCCATCTGGAAATTCATATCTATTTGATACCTTCTTTATTATACCATACTTTTCTGCAATGTCAAGTAGTCCATAATATCTATCTAATCCTTTATCATATGTTAAAAGAACATCCACTATTCTATTCTCTTTTGTTAATCTAGATTTATGTGTTTTACAATGTATGATATTACCAACTACTACGTTACCAACCTTTTCCTTTTTCTTTGACAAAAATAATATAGTTGATGCTGCATATTTTAAACCAGATCCTCCACCCATTTCTTTAGTAGGAAACATCGACCCTATTTGATCATAAGTATGATTTGTTACAATCATAGGAATTCCCGCTCTTGCAAGTCTCAAAGTTAAAACTCTAAAAGCTCCTTTTAAAGCGGGGGCTCTTGTCATATCTCTTTTATCAGAACCACTAGTAGTGTCTTCCATCTCTTTAGTAGTTGACAAATTGCCCAAAGAGTCTAGACACATTAACAATGGCGTTTTTTCTGATTCCTTTTCATATTCTGCTATGATTTTTGAACATTGATTTGCAAATTCTTGAACTGTAGTTACAGGAATAACTAAAAATCTATCAGTAGGAACTTCTCTGGCATCCAACATCGCTTTTGTTACTGCAGATTCACTTTCAAAATATATAACACTACTTTCTATATTATTATCAAGAAAATGTTTACATATACCAAGTGTGAAAAAAGTTTTACCTGTTGAACTTTCTCCCGCAATAGCGGTAATCTTATTAGATGGTAACCCACCCCTTATATCTCCTGATAAAAGTGCATTTAAAGTGTAACATCCTGTATCCACATATTCATCTATGTCTGCAGTATCTATTCCTTCGACCGCAATCGAAGCATATGGATTGTCCGCAATAGTTTTTGCTCTACTCAAAAATGTCATAATTATTTTTCCTTAATTAATTTTCGTACTTGATTAAAAAGTCGTTTTTTATTGTGCCTTCTATCCAATTCTACATTAAACTCATCACGAGCAAATGCTTCAAGTTGTTTTTTAGTCATGGATTCAATATTTACTTCAGCTGGTTCAATTTCTATTGGTTCATGATTTATAGGTATTTTTGGTTTTTTTGTGGATTCAGTATAGCCACTTCCAATAAACCAAGCTTTCATTTTATTTAATATATTCATTTTTTCCTTTCATCAAAAAAAATTTTCTAATGTTGATTTTCTTTCAGTTTCCCATCCAATAGTATCAAGAATGATTTTAAGTGGATCAAGAAATGATTTAGTAAATTGTAAGTCATAATCTATGTATTTTTCCAGTTGAAATTCTTTAGGAAATGTATTTAACATAGCAATGACATTAGCTGTTGTAGGATTTGGTACTTTAAGATAGGTATATTTAATTTTTTCACCTTCTTGAATAACTTGATATTTTCTTCCCAAACTATTTTTGCGGATCATATCATTATATATGATTGCTCCACGAATATGAAGTGGAGTTCCTTTTTTCCAAAGTTGATTAGAATCATAATATTTATTAACTCCTTGAACTGACCTTGGAAAAGAAATTTCTTCTATTGGAAGATTTTTAAAATTCCCTTTAAACTCTTCAATGAAATCCAATAACGTTGATTCATCCTTATTCATAATAATGCTAATTGCATCTCTCAATTTATCACGACACGCAGAAGGAGTTGATGATTTAACTGCCTCAATGCCCATCATTTTAATTTTAGGTTCTTTGTAGCGAACACCCTCATTATCATAAACATTCAACATATATCTTTTTTTAGATGTCCAAATGCCTTTATCTGAAAGTCCTTCGCGCTTCATAAACATTTTCTGTTCATAAGCATTCATATATTCAAATAAATTCTGAAATGACTCATTAATCACTTCCTGAATCTTACCCTCACATACTTTATCAAGAAAATTAATAACTTTTTCTTTGTCAATTTCATCTTTAAATACGCTATTAACCAATTTATCAAGAACCACATAAATTGAATCTGTATCACTAGCAATAACATAATCCTTATTCTCAGTTTTTAATAACTTATTTAAGAAATTATTAACATCTCTCTCAATCCATTGAATAGTTAATTGTCCAGATTTAGTGACCGCCTCCGCCTGTCTAGTATCATAAAAACGAAAATATTGATTACCCAACGCTCCATATGCAGAATTAAGTGAAACCTTTTTCGCCATTTGTAAATTTTTAAATTTATCTACTCTATTAGAAATTGCTTTAGTTTTATTTTTCTCATATTCTATTAAAGCATCTATCATTTGCTTCTTATACTGAACACGATCATCATACATATTCTGCATCATTTTTGGAAGAAACCCATGAATATCTCTTCTAAAAAAGTGTCCATTCGCTGCCATACACAAATTATATTTCTTCAAAATAGAAGAATCTATTTTACGATTTAATAAATTATCAACAGTTATTTCATTCTTTAATTTTTGAATATCTGCTGGTAACTCACCAGTTATTAAAGTTTCTGGTGAAATATTATATTGCATAATAAGATGTGGATACAAACTATTCAAATCAAAAGAAACAACCCAATCATGTCTTCCAATTTGTGGATCTTTTACATATGCTCCCGCATATGCCTGATCTTTAAATTTTCTTTCTTTTTGTGGAATAACAATGTCATTTTGTCTTAAATAATTAAAGGTGAGAATATCCCACATTCTTACTTGTTTAAACACATCATCATAATTTGTTTTTCCATCATAAGCAAGAACGACAGCCTGTTCAACTAATTTCTTTTTTTCCTCAATCTGTTCAATCAATTCTACATCTTTAATATTATAATCAATAAACTTTTGATGATCAAGTCTATAAAGTTGATGTAATGTATCATATTCGGAATAATCTAATTTAGCCTCTCCCAATTCAACGTTAGCAATATGATCAAGTCTATAAGATTCTTGATTGACTAAGGTAAATTTTTTGTATAAATCCAAATAATCAAGTACTGAAATACCAGTTAGATTATATGTCTGGTGAAATTTTCCTCCAAGACCCATAACTTTTGATTCTCTAACAAAGTTCCAGGGCGATAATTGTTTTATATATTTTTCACCAAACAAATTTACAAGTCTATTCACAATATATGGAATATCAAAAAACTTAATATTCCATCCAGTTATAATATCAGGTGATATTCTTTTCCAATGTTCTACAAATGCATAAATTAATTCTTTCTCTGATTCACATTTAATATACTCAATATCTTCTCTTGTATTATTATAATCTCCACAACCAATTACAATAAAATCTTTTCCACATTTCATTGATATTGCGGTGATCTCTTCTTTTGCCTCTTCCGGTTTTGGGAATCCATGTTCAGAAGCAACCTCAATATCAATATACATTAATTTAATTTGATTAAAATCATATGTAATTGTTTTGGGATATTCATCAGAAAGATGACAATACATCCAACTAGTATATCCGTAGATTTCAAAATTTTCTACAGTATCATACTTATTCATAAACTCTTTGGCATCAGCAATGTTTCCAAATTTCATTTTGGATACTGATTTTCCACTAAGAGTTTTATATTTTGATTTTTCTTTTGAAGGGATAAAAAGTGTTGGAGCGTATTCTATCTTATTTTTAAATGGTTCTCCATTCTCAATACCACGCTCAAGAACAAAGTTTCCATACTGTGAAACATTTGTATAAAATTTCATTTATGTTTTTTATGTGTATTTCTAGTGTGCATAATATATTATATCAAATAGAAGACTCTTTGTCAAGACAATAAAATCTTTTTAGATTCCCATAAGGCCTTTGACATATTTTATTTTTCCTTTTTGCTTTAAGGCTGTTAAACAATTCCCTCGATTTGATCCATCTCTTTTATAAGAACAATGTATCCATCCTGAATTAGGATCTACACCATTATAAAATTCAAGAATTAATTGATCAAATTCTAGATTATCTGCTATCCATTTAGCAAGTTTTGGATTAGAAATTTGATAACTTTCAAAATCAGCAGCTTCTCCATTACAATGCTGACTCGTTTTAGACCCACCCACTTTTGAATTGAGTGTAGGAGAACGATATCCAGAATTTAAAGTAATAACTCCGTGAACTTCTCTTATTGGTTGCAATACTGCATGAGCAAGTACTGATAAATTAATTAAATGTTCAGTAGTTGCCGGAGCATTATCAATTCCCAATCTTTCTGCTGTAGCACTTTTTATGAATTCATTTAAGTGAAAATTCTTACTTAGTCGTAAGTTTTCCATCATTGTCTCCTTTTTCAATTTCCTTTGGATATGGCAAAATAGTATAAGTTAATTTTTTCATTAGTTCCTTTTTACGTCTTTTATTTGCATTAAAGACAACATATCTAAACTTTAATGATCTCTCTCTTCTATATATATTTTCTTCTCCAAACATTTCTATGAGCTTTTCTACTCTGTTCTTTTGTCCTCTAAATTTATCAGTAATACTTGCTGGATGTAAATCCATTCCTTTTATTGCAATATCTGAAGTATGTCTTTTATTCATTCCTATATAATACCAATTTGATGATTGATAAACTGTGCCCAAATGATTCATTGATGAATCAGCATAAGATATTATAATCTCTTTATCCAATTTTTTAATTGAATTTGAGATAAGAAAACTTTCTCCATTTTTAGGTACAGCATCGTCTATCCAGAGTCTTGTCAACTCATAGATATTATTCATTTCATCCGCACCACAAAGGGATTTGAGGATTGGATTATAGGCGGGAACTCCGTAGCAAACAACACCCTTTAATGTTCCTCCAAAGAACCCACCTTTTTCAAAGATACCATAAGCCTTAGAACATGGGGCAACACGATGAAGATAATGATTTTTTATCACCATATCCAATGCTGCTCTTGTTTCTATGGGCTCGACTGTATAATCAGCCTTTGATAGCTTTTCTTGTTTTTCCGCCGATTGGGATCTCACGTGGTTTCTTGTAATCAGGGATGATTTGCTCCAAATGTATTGTTAACATACCATCAACAAGATCCGCATCTTTTATTTCAACATCATCAGCAATTGTCCAAGAACGTTTAAATGTTCTTGTTGCAATTCCTTGATGTACAAATTCATGGGATTCATTTACAGTTTGTTTCTCTTTAGAAGAAACGGTTAATACACCATTCTCAACATGAACGGAAATATCATCTTTTGAAAAGCCTGCTACAGCCATTTCAATTAGATACTTATATCCATCTTTTTTGAGATTGTATGGGGGAAATCCACCACTATTGATTGAATGATGAACTGTACCAAGATCATCAAATAAACGATTAAATATTCCATCAAATCCGACAGAAACATTTAATGCTCTTTCTATATCTTGGGGTCGTGCGAATGGAAAATTCGCGAGTGCGCTAGATGTTACCATATATCCTCCTTATAAAGCGAGGTTAATAAATTACCCACTCCATAGCACGTGGCAGTGGGTTTGAGTTATGAGGTTTTCACTATGAACAACCTCAGTCGCGCCAACCTTCTCCCTTTAAGAGATGTTCGCAGCGATGTTTAAAAACTATCCAGATTAATTCTATAAATGAATCTGCAACATAAGTGCCAGATCCTTTAACTGTTAGTTTAAATTCTTTTTTCATAATCTATTTATATCGCAAGTCCAGAAATTCCAGTAGAAGGACCCTTAGAAGGTTCAGATTTTACATCTGTTGAACCAAACCCACCTTCTCTTTCAGTTTTTTGTCCTGGTGCTTCTTTTACTTCCGTTAGAGCATATTTATAATTTTTAATTAATTCTCCTTGAGCATATCTAGTATTATTAAAAATCTGTCTGGCGGTGTTATTTGCATTATACAATATTAAATAACATGGATCTACATAATCACTATCGACTACTCCTTCTCCATTTCCTAACAATAAACCATCTCTTAATGCAACACTAGATCTTATATGAATTCTCACAGAATGATCTTTTGGAATATCAAAAGTCAGTCCTGTAGGAACTAACATACGCTCTTGTGGGTATATTAGTACATATATATTGCCTTGTGAATCTCTTTTAGTTTGTCTTGCTTGTTTTGCTTCTTTATCATCTAACCATAAAGATATGTGTCCATCATTAAAATGTGAATATATGTCAAAGCACGCAGAACCAGTAGTTCCAAATTCTGGACTTAAAATATTTTCAGACTCTTTATAGTATTTCAGACTCGGTATTGCCATCTTCACTCCTTCGCTTATTTCCAATATTATATTTTGGCATCAATGACCATTGATCCTTTTCCTTATAAGAAATTATTCTTAATTGATTCAATGATACTTTATCATCTTTTATTTTATCTACATCAACAATTTCTAATAATTCCCATTCTTCTAATAAACAAGCGATAGTATTTCTTCTCGCTTTATCATTTTCGGAAAAATTCGAAGGTTTACCATCTAAAGAAAATAATTCCTTAAAATGGACAATGTAGTACTTTCCTTGTTTATGGAGGATGTGGCAAGATTGATAGAGGATTTTCTCTTTTTTCGACGCTATACCTATTCTGGTTAGCGTCTCTTTAACTTTTAAGAAATCGTCTGGATTCGCCAATTCAATCTCAATTAAATCCTCGACAGTATTAAACATAATGACTCCCAATAGTATAGTAATTATATGAAATTATTTATAATTTACTTACTTTTGGTAGTTCCACCCTGTTCAAATGCTTGTTTTATTTCATTGTATTGATTATCAGATATTATATCAGATGCCTCTTTTGCCTTCTGATTAGAATAATTAAAATATTGTTTTATTGTTTCTATTCTTTCTAATTTTTCTGATTTAGCCCATTTTGAAAATCTTTTCTTTTTTCTAATAGAATATAATAAATAATCATTCTGCATCCTTTTGCTCGATTCATGTCTAAGATTCATCTCATTTGCATAAAGAACAGTATCAACAAAATAACTTAATCCTCTATTGATAATAAAAGAATTATAATCTCTTTCAATGATATTCTTATCATCATCTTTAAAAAGATTCTTTTTTCCAAAATT
>Ga0209709_10000265_pt1 | contig 50834 bp, 51 predicted proteins | sample ArcticOcean_MG_C_2_FD_187435 | JGI IMG/M metagenome (GOLD analysis project Ga0209709, IMG submission 187435) | Marine microbial communities from western Arctic Ocean - ArcticOcean_MG_CB4_136 (SPAdes) (version 2) | ecosystem: Environmental > Aquatic > Marine > Oceanic | place: Arctic Ocean... | reverse complement strand
TGGTTCTTATAGAACTAGAACAAGCTGCTGAAAAGACAGCTAGCGGATTTATGCTACCAGAAGCTGCCAGAGAAAAAATGAATGTAGGTACTGTTGTTGCAGCAGGCCCAGATTCAGAAAATGTTAAGTCTGGCGATAGAGTAGTATACAAGAAATATGCAGGAACAGAATTAACCTGGGAAGATAGGGATTATCTTTTGGTAAAATCAGAAGATCTTCAAGCAAAGGTCAAGTGAGGTAAAAAATGGCAAAACAGATGATTTATGGTGAGGAAGCAAGAAAAAAGTTGTTAAATGGAATAACAGCTGCAACTGATGCAATTAAGGTTACATTGGGTCCTAAAGCACGTACTGTAGTATTGGACAAATCTTTTGGAAGTCCAACAATTATTAACGATGGAGTTACAATAGCTAAAGATATAGAGCTACCAGATCCTTATGAAAATATGGGTGCTCAATTAGTAAAGGAAGTGGCAAGTAAAGCACAAGATACTGCAGGGGATGGAACCTCCACGGCAGCAATTTTAGCACAAGCCCTTTCAGCATATGGTTTAAGAAATGTATCTGCAGGAATGTCTCCTGTAAATCTTAAAAGCGGTTTTGATAAGGCTATAGAGGCAGTTGTTTCAGAATTAAAATCTGCATCTAAACCTGTTGAATCTGGAGAAGTTATTGAGCAAGTAGCTTCTATTTCAGCTAATAATGATTCAGAAATTGGTAGTTTGATTGCTAGCGCAGTAGAAAAAGTAGGTCATGATGGAATTATAACTGTTGAAGAAGCAAAGTCAATGGAAACTAGTCTCAAAGTTGTTGAAGGAATGGAATTTGACAAGGGTTATGTTTCACCTTACATGATTACCGACCGTGAAAAGAGAGAATGTGTCTTGGAAAATCCTAAGATTTTATTCACAGATCATACAATTTCATCTGCACAAGATCTCATTCCAGCTCTTGAAGTGGCAGTTAAACAAAGTAAATCACCACTATTGATAGTTTCTAAAGATTTAGAAGGCGAAGCATTGGCTACTTTAGTTCTGAATGTAGCTTCTAGAGTTGTCAAAGCCTGCGCCGTTAAAGCTCCAGGTTTTGGAGATGAACAAGGTGAACAACTTGAAGATTTAGCAATTCTAACTGGTGGTACAGTTATTATTAAAGATAAAGGCTCAGAATTAAAGGATATTACTGAGATACACCTTGGAACTGCTGAAAAAGTGATTATATCTAAAAACAAAACGACTATAATTTCTGGCGGTGGCGAAAAGAAGAATATAGATGATAGAGTTTCAATTTTAAGAAGTCAATCAAAAGTTTCTACCAGTAAATGGGATAAAGAAAAGTTAGATAAGCGCATTGGACGTTTAAGCGGTGGCGTTGCAATCCTAGAGATTGGTGCAGCTACTGAAACTGAAATGAAAGAGAAGAAAGCACGTGTAGATGATGCATTGAATGCTACTAGAGCGGCAATGGCTGAAGGCGTTGTAGCTGGTGGCGGAGTTGCACTTCTTCGAGCTGCAGAGTCACTTGACAAACTTGCAGGCAAACTATCAGATGAAGAGTCAATTGGAGTTAAGATCGTAAGAGATGCACTTGCAATTCCAGCCCGTCAAATCGCAGATAATGCTGGTGAAGACGGTTCAGTTGTAGTTTCTAAGATTCGAGAAGGAAAAGGCAACTTTGGATTTAATGCAAGAACTAATATTTATGAAGATTTGATGAAAGCAGGAGTTGTCGATCCTGTAAAAGTCACACGAAATGCGATTCAAGCAGCCGGTTCAATAGCTGGTTTGGTTTTAACCACAGAAACTTTAGTCACAGACATTCCTGATGAGAATGGCGGTGGAATGCCGGCCATGCCAGATATGGGTGGAATGGGTGGCATGGGTGGAATGGGCGGTATGATGTAAGGAGATTTTTATCCTTTTAAATCAATAAGTCTATTCAAAACAGCTTCTGCGTGACCTTTAGCCTTTACCTTAGGCCAAGCCTCAGAAATATTTCCGTCAGGATTAATCAGATATGTTGTTCTTACAACACCCATGTATGTTTTACCATACATTGATTTTTCTTGCCAGACACCATAATCTGAGAGCATAGTCTTTTCGGTATCTGCTAAAAGTTCAACCTTTAATTCGTATTTCTCTATAAATTTACAGTGCTTAGCTTCATTATCAGGACTAACGCCGATTACAACTGCATTGTTGTCTTGGAATTTAGAATATAATTCAGTAAATTCATTAGCTTCTATAGTACATCCTGGAGTATCATCTCTAGGATAAAAATAAATTACAGCCCATTTACCGGATAATTTCTCTAAATTAACAGATTTTCCATCTTGGTTTGGAATTGTAAAATCAGGTGCTTTACTTCCAACTTCTAATATATTACTCATCAATCTTCACTGGAGTGTGATAAATAAATTTTACAGTGGTATATTTCCGTGCTTACGATTAGGTCGTTCTTCTCTTTTACTTCCGTAACGTTCTAGAGCAATCAATAGTTCTTTTCTAGTATCTCTTGGAAAAATCACTCTGTCAATATATCCCATTTCAGCAGCTATATAGGGCGATGCAAATTTTTCTTTGTACTCTTCAGTTAGTTCTTTGTGTTTCTTCTCGGGATCATCAGCTTCTTTGATTTCCTTTCTAAATATTATGTTTACAGCACCTTCCGAGCCCATTACTGCAATTTCAGCAGTCGGCCAAGCTATGTTTAGATCTGCACGTATGTGTTTAGAAGACATAACATCGTATGCACCACCATATGCTTTCCTTGTAATTACGGTTAATTTTGGAACTGAAGCTTCAGAAAAAGCATACAATAATTTTGCACCATGTCTAATAATTCCTCCATGTTCTTGTTCTGTACCTGGAAGAAAACCAGGCACATCTACAAAAGTTACTAGTGGGATATTAAACGCATCACAAAAGCGCACAAAACGAGCTGCTTTAGTTGAAGCATCAATATCCAGACAACCAGCTAAAACTAAAGGTTGATTTGCAACAATTCCGACTGGATGTCCACTTAATCTTGTAAAGCCAGTAATGATGTTCTTAGCCCAATGTGGTTGTAGTTCAAATAAATCGTCATCAAAAACTAAATTGATAACATCACGCATATCATAAGGTTCATTAGAATTGTTAGGAATAATGGAATCTAGTTCCTTAATTTCATTGTTTTCTTCTTTGATATAATCGATAATTGGGGCGCCTTCCGCATTATTTTGTGGAATATAACTTATTAATTCTCTCAATGCATCAAATGCGTCCTCTTCAGATTCGCATGCTAAGTGTGATACTCCTGAAATTGAGTTGTGTGTCATAGCCCCTCCTAAGTCTTCAAAAGATACATTCTCATGAGTTACAGTCTTAATTACGTTAGGGCCGGTTATGAACATGTGACTCGTATTTTTCACCATTAAGGTAAAATCAGTCATTGCTGGGCTGTAAACTGCACCTCCTGCACAAGGTCCTAATATTAAAGAAAATTGAGGTATAACTCCAGAAGAGGCTACATTTCTGTAGAATATTTCGGCATATCCTCCTAAGCTAACAACACCTTCTTGGATACGGGCACCTCCTGAATCATTTAGTCCAATAATAGGACATCCTGTTTTGACGGCCATATCCATAACTTTGCAGATTTTCTGAGCATGCGCTTCTCCAAGAGCACCCCCAAAGACTGTGAAATCTTGAGCAAATATGTAGACCGTACGGCCATTGATAGTACCGTGTCCAGTAACAACTCCATCACCATACGGTCTTTTTTTATCCAATCCAAAATTAGAGTTCCTATGCTTTACCATTGCATCTAGTTCAACAAATGATTCCGGGTCGAGTAATGCAACAACACGTTCTCGTGCAACCATCTTTCCAGCATTGTGCTGTTTCTCAATTCTTTTGGGGTCTCCACGTGAAATATACTCGAGTTTCTTCTCGAGTTCATCAATTTTTTCAGAGGTTCCCATTGTACTCCTATCGCAGCAGTTCTATAACTTTGCCCCTGCCCAAAGCACTTAACTTCTACCTCCAATAACCGAGTGTGACTCAAGGCGTTCGTGGCACTCGGGATTTTTATCCAGAAGACATGAGATTGCGTAATTGGTTATTTGATAACTTCACTTATGCGGCTCTTTTACATGGTTTTGAAGAATATGATGCTCCAGTTTTAGAACATGAAGAATTATACACAAGAAAGCAAGGAGAAGAAATAACCCAACAATTATATAATTTCGAAGATAAAGGTGATCGGAAGGTTGCTTTACGCCCTGAAATGACTCCTTCGTTGGCACGTATGGTTATGGCACGGGCTGGAGGATTGGCAATGCCAATCAAGTGGTTTTCAATTCCTCAATGTTGGCGTTATGAAAGAACTCAAAGAGGTAGAGGAAGAGAACATTACCAATGGAACGTTGATATTTGGGGAACTACAGAAATAACTGCAGATGCCGAATTAATATCAGTTTTAGTGACCTTCTTTGAAGGTGTAGGTTTAACGGCTCAAGATTTAGTTATTCGTATTAGCAATAGAAAAGTTCTCGAGGAAGTTTTGGGTTCATTAGATATTAAAGGCGATAACTTCGCTAAAACATGTATTATTGTTGATAAAATGGATAAACTTTCTTCAGATATAATCGAAGAACAATTATCTGGTTTAGGTCACGATTCTAAGACAATCACAACGATTCAATCAATTTTAGGAATTAAAAATATGAATGAATTACAAAAAGTTCTCAAGGTAGATAGTATAGGGGTGTCCGAACTTAATTTTCTGTTTGATGCTATAGAATCTTATGGGATGTCTGAATGGGTTGAGTTTGATGCATCTATAGTTAGAGGTCTTGCCTATTATACTGGCTCAGTTTTTGAAGTTCATGACAGAAAAGATAAGTTTAGAGCTATTTGTGGTGGCGGTAGATATGATAAACTTCTTTCTACTTTAGGTGGTAAAGATTTACCTGCAACTGGCTTTGGTTTTGGTGATATGGTTATTATGGAATTACTTTCTGAAAAAGGTCTGATACCTGAATTATTAAGTGGTATTGAAGATATAGTAATTTCACTATCTCCAGAGTTAAGAGATATTGCCGTTATGGTTGCAGCATCGTTGCGAGATTCAGAACGAATGGTTGATTTAGTTTTAGAAGATAAGAAGATGAAGTGGGCATTCAAACATGCTGAACGCATTGGAGCTAAACGCTTAGTTCTAATTGGTCCTGATGAATGGTCTCGTAAAATGGTTAAAATTAAAGACTTAGAAACTGGTGAAGAATCTGAAGTTTCTGTAAGTGATATCTAAATTTCACATTCATTAAGAGGTTTATCTTCTCTTGTTCTTATAATAATTGGAAATTCAAAGCAGAGTTGGCCTTTATCATTTCTACTTTGTCTACTTTGATATTCTAGTTCAACAGCAAACCAATCATTTTCTTTAAGATTACATTTTTTAAGTTCATATCCTTTTTCAATCAAATCAGTAGTTATTAGATCCATATTCTCTTCTCCTAATCTTCCACCCCCTGCCCATCCACAATCAACTATCACAGGTTCATCAAAAAATGGGCTATTTTCATATTGAGCTAATCTAAATCTCGCAAATCGGACTTCATGTTTACCTGAACCAGGGCAAACTTTTGTAACGATACAGTCCGTAGTTTCAATAAATTTGAATTTATATGATCCTTTTCGTTTTGGCTTACCATTCATAGTGAATGTAATTACATCTTCAGGTCTTCGAAGTATAAACCCTTCCCAGCCTTTTTCAGTAGCTTCATTTGCCATTTCTTCAGTAAATATGGAAACTTCCCGTTTTCCAAATATGCTTGTTAATTCTAATCTTTCAGTGAATGGCAATTCAGTTACATCTTCTCCATTCCAGAAAATAACATCAAAAACTTTGTAGTCAAATTTGTAACCATCATCAATTAATGAGATATATTTTGCTAATGCTTTTTCTTCAGTTGTTGTTTCAGTTGTTACTGCTTTAAGGACTTTAGGATCTTCTATACCGTTTGAATCAATAGCAACTAGTTCACCAATAACTATAGATTCATCAGGTAAAAGTTTTAGATTATCTTTAATTTGCGGGACAACACATAAAATTTCAGTTATTGGTTTTATTCTTCGAGTATAACCTATTTGTTCATTTCCAGTATTGTGTAAGAGGATACAAGAGCCATTATGTTTTCTTTCCGCTAACCAGTTTCCATCGTATGGTTCATCTTTTTCTTTTAATTTACTGATTGGCTTAGAGGGGGCAAAAGCTTGAGTTAGGGCTGAGCTAACTGCTGCCATTTCACCAAGAACTGCATTCTTTCGATCATCTACATATCCTTCTTCTTTCTTCTTTTTTATTTTTCTTTCAAATTCTAAAATAGCTTGTTCATTATCGGAAGTTTCATTAGATCGTCCTTTGTTTTTTCCAGAGATTGTTTCTCTTGTATTTTGTTTCTTACCATCTTCTTCGTCCTTCGAAGTCCACCATTCAGTAAAAATTTGGTTATCTTTTATTTTGATAACCATATGTTTTAGTCTGCCTGTCAGATGTTTTTGGTATAATGTAACTTTCATTCTATTTGTCTAAATAGTGAACCAATATAAGAAATGGGGCGAGGCCCGGGAGTCGAACCCGGGACAAGGGATCCACAATCCCCCAGTTTAACCAACACTAGCCTAGCCTCGCCAATTCTTTAGTAATTGAAAGGGTATTAGATAAAATTACTTGATTCTTATAAAATAGTTTTAGACTTGTACTCGCCCCATACTTTTCGGAGAGAATTACAAATTTCACCAATAGTAACTTTAGCACTTACGGCTTCAATTATGTGAGGCATCAAGTTTTCATCGGTGAGTGCTTTTTGTTCAATTCGGTCTAAATAATTCGTTATTTGTGGTCTACCCTGTCTTAATATTGATAATTTTGTTACTTGATTTTTTATCGAACGTTCATTCAATATTGTTATTTCTTCTGTATTTTCCGTTTCTTCTTCCAAGTATCGGTTAACTCCGACGATTGTTCTTTTATTAGTTTCAACTTCCTGCTGATATTTGTATGCAGAATCCATAATTTGAGACTGCACCCATCCTTCTTCAATACAATTCACCATACCTCCTTTTACATCAATTTTATTGATTAATGATATAGAATTTTCATACAGTTCCTGCGTCATGGCTTCAATGGTGTAGGATCCTGCTAATGGGTCAATGGTATTGGGAATTCCCGATTCTTCAGCTATTATTTGTTGTGTTCTGAGTGCTACTTTTGCAGCTTTTTCAGACGGAAGGCCTAGCGCTTCATCTAGTGCATTTGTATGTAGGCTCTGAGTACCTCCTAAAACAGCAGATAAGGCTTGTATTGCAGTTCTAACTACATTATTATGCGGTTGTTGAGCTGTTAAAGTTGAACCTCCAGTTTGTGTATGGAATTTCAGTATCATGGATTTTTCATTTTTGGTTCCAAATCGTTCTTTCATTATGTTTGCCCAAATTTCACGAGCTGCTCTATATTTTGCAATTTCATATAGAAAATCATTATGTCCGTTAAAGAAAAAAGTCATCCGAGGTGCAAAATCATCAATATCTAATCCTTTTTTTACTGCAGCTTCAGCATATGCAATTCCATTAGCAATGGTAAATGCCAATTCTTGTTCTGCAGTACATCCTGCTTCTCTTATGTGATACCCCGAAACTGAAATAGTATTCCATTGTGGTACTTTTTTAGAACAATATTCAAATATATCTGTAGTTAGTCTCATAGATTGTTCAAGAGGGAATATATATGTTCCACGAGCGATGTATTCTTTTAAAATATCATTTTGAATAGTTCCTCTTAGATTTTTTGGTGAAACTCCTTGTTTTTCTCCAGTAGCAATGTACATTGCTAGAAGAATTGAAGCTGGAGCATTGATGGTCATACTAGTCGAAACTTTCTCTAACGGAACGTTGTCAAATAATATTTCCATGTCTTCAATGGAATCAATAGCAACACCAACTTTTCCAACTTCACCCATGGCAATAGGGTCATCACTATCATAACCAATTTGAGTAGGTAAGTCAAAAGCTACAGATAATCCATTCTGTCCTTCAGAAAGTAAATAGCGGAATCGTTCATTTGTTTCTTTTGCAGTCCCAAAACCAGCATATTGCCTCATAGTCCATAATTTTCCTCTATATCCTGTAGCGTGTATTCCTCTTGTAAATGGGTATTCTCCCGGAAATCTGAGTTTTTTATTAGAAATATCTTTTGGAGTGTTAAGACGTTCTCTTTTATCAAGTTTAACTTCATCTCTTTCGGGATATTTATTTAAAGTTGGTTTGAGAGTTTTATCTTCCCAACGTTTTTTATCCATTTCTAGGCCTCTCAAATCGCTTAATGTATATTAGCATTTTCTTATGTAATTTATCTGCGATAATTTTAGCTTGGCCTGGCTCTACTTTCATGGGTTTCATCCAAAAACAGTAAACATTTGTTCTTATATTATCTTTATAAAAATCAATAATACTACTAAAAAGGTCTTTTTCTTTTCCTGTTCTTCCCCAATCCACTAATGGATTATCATAACAGAAAACGAGGGGTTGTATCATATGTCCTGTATTTTCGGCAGCTTTGAAAACTCCCATTTTGAAGGGATCTAAATCGCCATAAGATGATGTTGTGCCCTCTGGAAAAATCCATAGGGGATCTCTAGCTGCATTCCATTGGTTTAATTGATTTATAACTCCAGTTCGGGACTTTTTATTTTCACGTTTAACCCATAACATTCCTACTTTTTCGGCAATAGCTCCAAAAAGCAGATAGTCTCTTACTTCTATTTTTGAGACTGCACCTCCTGCTTTCAGGGCTAGTACAACTACAGGATCAAGATAACTAGTATGATTTGCAGCTAAAAAACCAGGTTGAGGTTTTCCATGTACATATATTTTCATGTTATATCGTTTGGAAAGTTTTCGAGCTCTAATTGTTACCAATTTCTTATATTCTTCTTTATTATACAAGTTAGTTTCAAGTCTCAACCTAACAAAAAAGTATACAAAGTACAGGAGTTCGGATAACCACACTAATACCTATATGGCTTTGCGGTTAAAAAGAAAACTATCTGCTTTAAATTAGGGGAGCTTCAAAATCATCAATGGTTTCATCAAGTTCTTCATCGGCACCAAGTGCGCCATTAAGTCTCAATATTTCTCTTGCCATTAACCAATAAATTAAGGCCAGAGAGCGCCTTCCTTTGTTATTGCCAGGTATTACAAGATCAATATCAGTAGTTAAATTATTAGAATCACACATAGCAACTATCGGAATATTAATGTTTATGGCTTCTCTAAACGCTTGTGCATCTGCCGCCGGGTCAGTTAGAACTATAACTTTAGGCTCTATGAAAAATTGCATTTCCGGATTTGTTAATCTACCTGGTGTGAATCTTCCAGGAATACATATAAATCCACAATTAGCTGCAAACTTTTTAGCCGGTTTCCAACCATATTGTCTTGCAGAAACAACTAAAACATCTTTCGGTTCATATTCTTTGAGAAACTTCGCAGCTTCTGTAATTTTTTCTGAGGTTTTATTTACATTAAGTATTCGTAATCCATCATCTCTTACTTTGTATACGTAAGGTTCCATATCTTTGCTCTTCTGTTTCGTTCCAATATGGACACCACAGGTGAGGAAAGTATCCTCGTCAATGAGCAGTTCTTTTGCTTCGACTTCAGTCATCAGAGTTCTTCGCTGATTCGGACTAGTTCATTAAGCTTTGCAATCCTTTCACCGCCCATAATTCCGGTTTTAATTGCATGCGAATCAAAAGCTACACCTAAATGAGCAATTGTCGCATCCGTAGTTTCGCCACTGCGGTGTGAAATGATATTTGCCATGTCTGCTTGTTTAGCCAATTCAACCGCATTAATTGTGTCAGTTAAAGTACCTATTTGATTAGGCTTAATCAGTATTGAATTAGTTGAATTCATTTCGATGCCTTTTTGTAATCTTTCTGAGTTTGTAACGTATAGATCATCCCCTATAATCAACGCATCTGTTTGTTCAGTCAGGAGCGCCCATGACTCAAAATCTTCCTGATCGAGCGGATCTTCAATAGAATGTAAATTATATTCTTCTATCATACCCAATACAAAATCTACCTGTTCTTCTGGAGTTAGAGTTTGTTCTTTATATCTATATTTTCCATCGTGATAAAATTCACTTGCAGCAATATCTAATCCTGGTCTAATTTCGACGCCCGTTTCTTGTTCAATTTGATTTGTAGCTTTAACAACCAATTCAAGAGCTTCAATATTTTCCAAGGGAGCAACCCAAGCACCTTCATCTCCTTTACCTAATGCAATATTGGGAAATTTGTCCTTTAACAATGAACCTACTTTTTTGTGAACCATTGCATTTGCTTCAATGGCTATGTTAATATCATTATCAAATGAAGTGACTAAATATTCTTGTATGTCAGTACCTCCAATTGCATGGGCACCTCCGCCCAAAACATTTGCCATTGGGGCTGGAAGTGAATATTCAGTTTTATTGCCTATATGGTGGTATAATCCGACATTCTTCGAATCTGCAGCCGCTTTTGCGGCAGCTAAAGAAAATGCTACGCTAACATTGGCACCCATATTTCTGAAATTTCTAGTTCCATCCGTTTCTCTTAGAATATTATCAAAAAGTTGTTGGTCTTCTACAGTCTGCCCAATTAATCTCGGCATTAATTTTTCTTTGGCAAATTGAATTCCTTTTGAGACATCACCTTCTGGCCAAGCTACAGCTTCATGAGTTCCGGTTGATGCTCCAGCAGGTGCTGCAGCTCTTCCAAATCCGGTGTTAGTTCTAACTTCAGCTTCTACTGTAGGGTTTCCTCTTGAATCAATAATTTTACGTATCGCAACGTCTTCAATAATCACTTATTCTCGCGATCTACAATGTCAATTGGAATTACGCCTTGATCATATTCCATTTGAGCAATTATCACAGGATCTATAATGTCCTTAGGTACTTTAATATCTACTGGAGCACCCATAGAAATCTGAAGTGCTCTGGCTCCTATTACACGCGCTTTTTCAAATCTTGAATGTTCTCTCAAATTTAACCAACTTCCCGGATACAAATCACGGGGTCCTTCGCTAATGAGACAACTATAAAAGGTTTCCTAAGTAATATAATTGTCAAAGACTTGGTAAAAGATAGTGATTTAATTTTTCAGAAACTATTTAAATACGTTCTATGATGCATAAAGTTACCCTAGGTCCTAGATTAAGGGTATATAGAACGCAAAAAAGGTGAAATAATGGAACAAAACATGAAAACTTTCGGTGTTATCTTAGCAACTTTAGCTATGATTGCATCAGTTTTAGTTATGCCTGTCGCAAGCGCAGAAGATGGAGATCTCCAAGTCACAATTAGTGGCGATGATGGGGCAACTTCTTTCGCTTCTAAAAATGGCACTGCAGTTTTTACTGTAGAGATATTGAGCGCATCAGATGCAGCCCACACTAACGTATCGGTCAGTGTAACTTTTGATGGCACAGGTTGGGAAAGTGATCAAGCTAGTGTTGATGACTGTGCCGGTACCTCTGATCTCAATTTTACAGAAGGCGAATCTAGCACGGCCTGTATTTCAGTAATGATAATGGGTGCTGAATCAATAGGTGGTTCAGTAGGTATGTTAGTTTCAGTTACTTCCAATGAAGACACAACTGGGGCAAGTTCTAACGGTCAGATAAAAATATCTAACTGGAAAGTTTCTTCCGCAGATGGAGTTCAATCATATTCTGAAGGTGATACACATCAGTATACTATTACAGTGGGAAACATTATGGTTGATGCAGAAGGTGCAGGTGTTGATTTAGATGAACCAGTTTACATTACATTAGCTGAAATTGGTGGTGGATGGAATGTAGATAGTGATTTGAGTGCTTGGGACAAACCAAGTTTAACGGCAACTATCAACTTTATTCCTGCCGATGGTTCTTTTGACTTAGTATTAAATGTTCAGTTAGTAGGTGAGATTGTAACTTCTTCATCATATACTGGAGCTCCAGCAACTATTGGTTTCAATGCTTTTGATGAATCTGAAACACCAGTTATAACTTTCATATTCTTGCACGCAGAAATAGCTACTTTTAATGGAGTTGCAATAACTTCATCAAGTACTGAATCTGATGTTTGGGATCCAAGTACTACTCAAGTAGATAATGGATGTTCAGGTATTGAAGCATCAATTGTTTTTGATGTTACAATTGATAATTTTGGTAACGACAGAGACAGTTTTGCAGTTACTTTTGATACTTCAGACGCAGGTTCTGCAGGTTGGACAGTAAACAATGTAGATGCTTTTACGACTGAATTATTAGAACCTAAAGCAAATGATGGTTCCAAAACCTTAGCATTAGGTCTTTTGGTACCTGCTAATTTAGCAGCCGGTACAACACACAGTTTTTCAATGACTGCAACTTCCGATGTAGATGATTCAATATCACAAACACAAACATTTTCAGCAACAGTAAAACAGTGCTATGATTTTGAGATGACTGTAGATAGTATGGCTAATAGTGCAAATCCAGGCAGTAGTGCCGATTTTACATTTACTGTAACTAATAATGGTAACGGTGATGACACATTTACTTACATGGCAATGGGTGCGGCAGCTTGGAATCCATCTTTAGCATCATCTGAAACCGAAATAGCTAGTGGAGGAACAGGTCAGAATGTATTGTCTGTAACCGTTCCAGCAGATGCTAGTTCAGATGCTGTTAGTGGAATGATTATGGTTCACGCATATTCAGAAGCATGTGGTGACGACAGAACCGATTGTGACTATGAAGTTTCAAAAACTGTAAGCGTATCAGCTAACCAAGTTTTTGATTTAACTGCAGGATATTATATGAATGAAACTGATGTTGTTAAGAGCAGTGCTTCCGTTGAAGAGGGTATGTCCGTTCAGATGAAAGTTGTAGTTACTAATAATGGAAATGGTATTGATCAAGTAACCTTATCTCTTGACAATGCACCTTCATGGGTTTCTATCTCTGATGTGCCTATCTTGGTTGGACCTGGTTTAACTGAAATCGTTTCAATTACAGCTATGGCTCCAGTCTCAGGTACTGGAGATTATACTTTCCAAGTTACAGCAACTTCATCAGATGATACGGTTGCTTCAACTTCTGGTGACTTAACTATAACAATCACGGAGAAGGGAACCGGAACAGGCCCAACTACTGATGTTGTTGAAGAAGATGACTCTCCAGGATTTGGTGCTCTATCTGCAATTGCAGTATTAGGTGCAGTTCTTCTTCTAAGGCGTAGGTCATAAGGAGTTCAAATGCAAAGTAATCGTAGACAATTTTTGTCGTTCGTATTTATATTAATGATGGTTGTGTCTGCCTTTGCTTTCACACCTTCAGCTAGAGCTGCGGCATCACTCAATGTTACAGTGGACGGTTTTTACAATGATTATTCATTTGCTTCAGTAAATGGAACTGCAGAATATGAGGTCACATTTACTAATAATGGAGATATGGATCTTGAAACAGTCTCAATAAGTGCCTCGTTCCAAGATACTAGCTGGAAAGCCGAAAATGTGACTTTTTCAACATCTGAAGAGAGCAATAATGGAACTTTGTCATTACCATTAGCAGCTGGAGGATTAGCTCAAGTTCATGTTTCGGTTTTTGTAGGTAATGGAGCAAAAATTGATTTTGCAGAAATACCTCTAACTTTCAATATTAATGCAGAAGACGGTACTGAATTAAATATCGATGTAGTCGTATGTGTGACTAATTGGATAGCCTTTGAAGATAATTATCCTTCTTTTGCACAATTGAATACTTTTAATCAAGGTGATACTTTTAGCTATAATTTAACCGTTGAGAATATTGCTGTGACTATGGGTGTTGATAATATAACATCCCCTATGGACATAAATGATAACATTCTAATACAGTATTCTTCGCTTTCTGGATGGTCTGTAACTAGTAATGATGAGTCTTGGCATCAATTTTTTGGTGGTCAATTAGAAGGCATGTTAGCTAGTGCAACAAAGACATGGGAAATTACGGTTGAATTAACTGGTAATGTTAAGGCTGGTGAAGATATTCTAAATTTCCAAGCATCCAGTACCAATCCAGATGATCCCTTTGGAATACCTTACATTCAACCTTATGGACTAACTGTAATTTCAGTTAATGCAGCAGAATGGTTTGGTGTTGGAACTTCAGGTGGAGGGATGCGTAATGCGGATGTAAGTGAAGGATCTTCAATTCAAACTTGGTCTGTATCTGTTAACAATTTTGGAAATACTGACGATACTTTTGGTTTAACTTGGGATTTAACTAATATTCCAACAGGCTGGGCAATCAGCGCTACACCTGAGACTTCAGGTCAGATTGGTTGGAAAGGTTCAAATAATTTCGATATATCTCTAACAGTACCTGCTGACGCAGTATCTGGAAGTTCAGCATTATTTACAATGACTGCAACATCTGGTTCTTCGTCAATTGAAACTGCAATTCAGACTTTTGAAGTTGGCGTTGATCAACACTATGGTGTTTCAATGGAAGTAGATGCCGAATCTAAAAACGGTGCACCAGGTTCAACTGTTGAATTTAGTTTTAATATAACTAATGCCGGTAATGGTCAAGATACTTTTGATGTTATTGTTGAAGGGCCAAGTATGTGGTCACCAATGTCAAGCACTAGTAATTTGGTGGTTGATGCAGTAAGCTCTGATCAGTTTTTAGTTTCAGTCATGGTTCCAACTACAATGACTGCAAATTCAAATAGTGGAGATATTACAGTTACAGTTACTTCATCAGATAATGAAACTACAGTTAATTCAATAATTTCAGTTGTAGTTTCACAAGTTTTTGATATAACTATAGACTATGGAACCGGTTCAGACGGTATAGTGACAGTTAGTCAAGACACTTCATTACAAATTAAACTTAATATAACTAATAATGGAAATGGTATAGACACACTTACATTGGAATTAGTTAACGCACCCGCATGGGCTGCTTTAGGGGCTGATACTTTAGTTGTAGGCACCCTTCCAGTTCCTTTAGTAATTATATTGTCACCAGATACTGCTGCGCTCTCTGGAAGAGATTATACTTTCCAAGTTCTTGCAACATCATTAGATGGTACTGAATGGACAAGTCCAGATATGACTGCAGAGATTGAAGCTAAGGAAACGGATTCTACTGTTGTGGAAGAGGAAGTATTGGATGATGAAGAGGATAGTCCCGGATTTGGCATCTTAGCTTCATTGCTTGCTTTTACTTTCGTAGTTTATGGCCGTAGAAAAGATTAGTTTCTAAACTACATATCTTATAATTCGCAGGCTTTAGCAATATAATGAAAGATATTTTGGAGGAGTGGTTAGCCGAGGACTTAGGTCAAGGAGATTTTACCAGTGAAACCGTCATTCCGAACTCTTCTTGTAATGCTCAAATTACGGGCGGACCTGGTACACTTTCCGGAATTGATTTAGTTAATAATTTATTGCGTAAAATGAAGGTTAATTTTAGTACAAATTTTTCTGACGGTGATATTATCTCAAAAGACACCTTGGTTTATGACTTAGAAGGTAATGCACATGACGTTATGAAAATTGAAAGACTTTCTCTCAATATATTATCATATTTTAGCGGTATTGCTTCATTAACTGCAAAATTAGTTAAACTTGCCAAAGAGATTAATCCTAATGTTGTAATTCTTGCAACGCGTAAGACTATTCCTGGGATTAGAAATTTTTCTAAAAAAGCAGTAGTACACGGTGGCGGAATGACTCATAGGCTTAGGTTAGATGATGCAATATTGATTAAAGATAATCATTTGAAATTATCTGGTAGCATTACTGAAGCGGTTAGAAAGTCCAAAAAAAGCCATCCTGATTTGACAATTGAAGTTGAGGCTGACACTATAGATCAAGCTATTGAGGCTACAAGAGCAGATGCAAATCGCGTAATGCTTGATAATTTTAGCCCTGAAAAGGTATCCAAAGCCGTATCTCAAATAAGAAAAATATCAGATATTGAAATTGAATTATCAGGAGGGATAAATTCAACAAATATAGCTAGTTATGCCCCTTATGCTGATTTTATAAGTATGAGTTGCTTAACAATGTCAGCACCACCTGTTGATTTTTCGTTACATGTCATTTAAAATCAGAATTCTTTGCTTTGATCAAGACGATCCCAAAAAGTGTACGGCAAAGAGATTGGAGAGATTTGGTCATTCTGTGAATTATAATTCATTCCGAAAGTTACCACCTCAAGGGATAGTATTAGATCCATTTTCAGATATTGTTTTGTCCAAGGAAGATGTAATTCTTGCTGAAGTAGGCGGTATTGTTGGCGTTGATTGTTCTTGGAATCTTGCTCATGAAACGTTTTCAAAACTGAGGTTAATGGGTTTAGAGCCTCGTAGTTTACCTGGAATTGTACCTGCAAATCCCGTTAATTCGGGTAAAATAGGTAAATTGACAACAGCTGAAGCAATAGCAAGTGCATTAATGATATGCGGAAATAGAAATCAAGCTGAACAGATTATGTCCAGATTCAAATGGGGTCCTGCTTTTTTAGTCCTAAATGCTGCCGTTTGGGAATAATAAATACTATAAACTACGTCAAGATAGTAAAGTCTCTATAATGATGAAAATCAGTACTGATAGTGAATCCGATATTTGCTTTGATGGAGATAATCATCGCCTTTTCATAGAAGGAAGGGGATTTGATTTTCGTAATTTTGTTGTTAATCATAATGGTTCTGCAGATTTAGAATTATTCGGTTCTGAAAGCCCTCTTTATACTCTGTTAGATTTTGAAGAACCCCGTGTAATTTACGTAGTATCTAGGCTTGGAAGTAAAGATTTAATTTTACAAGGTTGTGTTATTAGAGAAATAATTGGTAGCAAATGTTCTTTATCATATTCTAAGTTACAATTAGAATCATAAGTGGCTTAATTTACTGCGTTCGTTGTAACTTAAGTGTGGAGATTGTAGACGTTGCAGTAGTAGGTGGTGGCCCTGCCGGTTCATCTGCCGCTAGAGAAGCATCTGAAAGGGGTCTATCGGTCTTGCTTTTTGATCACGCACATCCGCGAAGAAAAGCTTGTGGTGGAGGTTTACCAGTTAAGGGTATTGAGTGGATGGATGCACCAGATAGTGCAATTGAGTGCGAAATGAGTTCTATTTCATTTACTTACAATAAAATAAAATTAAAAATCCCTGTAAACAAGGGTAAGCTTATTCGGCGAGATGATTGGGATTTTTACTTATATAATCAGGCTAAAGAAGCAGGTGCAGGTCATGTTGTTGAAAGAGTAAAATCATTAACTTTTGCAGATGATATTTGGACAATTAATGAAAAGTATAAAGCTAAATATATTATTGGGGCTGATGGAGTAAATGGTTTTACGCGTAGACATTTTATGGAACGGATTTCTAGAGATAATCTATTTGCAGCTGCAGGATATTATTTAGATATACAACCAACTGAGAATGAAGTTGAATTTATAGTTGGAGCTTTGCCTGGAAAAGAAGGTTATCTTTGGGTTTTTCCTAAGAGTGACCATTACAATATAGGCTATTGTTACAATGCAGGAACTCCAGGTATGAAAGATGCGTTACACAAATTAATGCAAGAAAGGTGGCCTGGTGAGTTTGTAGAGAATAGTAAATGGAAATTGGCTGAAACTGGAGAAATAGTTGCTTGTAAACAATTCGGTTCAGCGATTCCTTCTTACAATGATCCTAAACTTTTTGATATTCCAGTTTCAGGTGAAAAGTGGGTTTTATGCGGTGATGCTGCCGGTCATGTTAATCCAATCCATGGCGAAGGTTTGAATCATTCAGTATTAGGTGGGCGTTTAGCAGCTAAAGCAGTATCTAAAGGCGATCCAACTCTTTTTGAAAAATATTGGCGTTCTCATTATAGTCGTGATATGTATCGTGCAGCTAGTACTAAGCATAAAATATATCGTTCTTTCTTTATGCGGATAGGTTTTGTATTAGGTAGAACTCCAGCAATGTATGGCATGTTGGCCAGTATTACTAGAGGTGAATATGAGGGTAAAGCCACTCGTTCATTCTGGGTTAAACTTCCCCTCGCCTTATTGCAAGCTATATTTGGTATGAAGCATAAAGATCTTAAGGCGATAACTTAAGGTATTCTGGATAGCTTTATTAAACCCGTTGAGTCGGACGATTTCCTGAAGAGGTCTATAGTATGAAATTACCACGAAGAATCAAGTTGTATAGTCCATTTGCAAAGAAGCACACACTTCATGAAGTCGAGGTTGTAAAAAAGAAGCGAGCATCTGAATTAGCAAGAGGTCAAAGACTTTTCAGGAGAGTTACATCAGGTTATGGAGGTTTTCCGAGGCCAAAACCAGAAGGTAGAGAAAAACCAACTAAGAGAGTATATTTGAGATACAGATGTACAGAAACTGGTAAAGCTCACCACAGGAAAAATATTAGAGCTAAAAAATTTGAGTTAACGGAGTAAAAATGTCAGGTCCACGTAGTAAATTTCTTAAAGTAAAAAGTCCAGATAGCGATTATACTGTAGTTATATTTGATAAATGTGATACAGTAATCACCGATCCAGTTACAGGTTCAACTATAGCCTTACCAACTGGTGGTAAAGCTAAAATCCTAGGGGAAATCCTCGAGGAACTTGAGTGAGTCCTCAGGGCAGTCCAGAAGAAGGTGAATACGTAATTGGGCGAGTTGTTGAAGTCAAAGATTTTGGAGCAACATTAAATTTATTAGAATTTCCAGAAAAAAAGGCATTTGTACATATTTCTGAAGTCGCTTCAGGTTGGGTAAAATATATTCGAGATTTTATTCGCGAAGGGCAGATGGTTGTTGCTAAGATAACAAGAGTTAAGAAAGGAAGTAAGACTAGTGATGCTTCAGTTCGTCAAGTTTCAGGGCATCGTAAACAAGAAAAAATAAGAGATTGGAAAAATGAACAAAGAGCTTCAAAATTATTGGAGTTAGTTTCCTCTCAATCCAAATTAGTTCATGAAGAATTAGTTGATGAAATAAGAATTGATATGATTAATGCATATGGAAGTATGTATGCTGCTTTTGAAAGTTCATTGATGGATGAATCTTTATTTAAGAAGGAATGGAAAGGTAAATGGGTTGATAATTTTATTAAAATTGCCATTGATAATGTTACGCCCCCTTATGTTTCTATAGGTGGTAAATTTGATTTAGTTTCTTATGATTCAAATGGAGTTGAAAAAGTGAAAATAGCCTTGATGAAACCTTCAGCAGTTAATGAAAATACACAGATGAAGATATCTTCTAATGGTTCACCATCATATCGTATATCTATCAAAGCTCCAGATTATAAACAAGCTGAAGATGAATTAAAATTAGCAGTTGATTTAGTTCTTAAGACATTTAAAACAGCTGGTGGCATAGGTTCATTCGAGAGGTCTTAATGCGAACATTAATTTTCCAATGTAAAAGTTGTAAATCTTTTACGACTTTGGATAGATGTAATGATTGTAATATTTCAACCATAAATCCTTTGCCTCCTAGATATTCTCCTCAAGATAAATATGGTAAGTATCGCCGTATGCTTAGGAACAAATAATGACATTTACAGAGATAGTTTGGACTGATAAAGTTAAGTTGAAGGATGCAATTCTTCTAGAGGGCCTTCCAGGTGTTGGTAATGTTGGAAAATTGGCAGCAATGCATCTTATTGGTGAGTTAAAGGCAAAAAAATGTATGGAAATATACTCCTCTCATTTTCCACCACAAGTATTGATTAATGATGACGGAATTGTAAATTTAGTTAATAATGAGTTATATTATTATAAGAACAAAGAAGGAAGAGATTTACTTTTCTTAGTTGGTGAATATCAAGGAATGGATTCTTCAGGCCAATATGATCTTTGTCAGAAATTAATAGAAATTGTCAAGGATATGGGTGTTACTACGATCTATACGCTCGGAGGTTATGGCCTCGGTAAACTAGTTCCCGAACCTAGAGTATTAGGTGCAGCAACTTCAAAAGAGATAGTGAAATTGTTTAAGAAAGCAAATGTTGAATTTATTGATGGTGAACCAGGTGCCGGAATTGTTGGCGCTTCTGGTTTATTGTTGGGCCTTGGTAAATTACAGGGCATTCATGGTGGTTGTTTAATGGGTGAGACGAGTGGGTATATGGTTGATCCAAAATCAGCTAGTATTGTTTTAAAATCACTTCAAAAATTATTGGGTGTTAAAGTTAATCTTAAAGAATTAGAAGAAAGAGCTAAACAAGTTGATTCAATAACTAATCAATTAAAAGAGATGGATTCAAAAGAATCAGTTGATAAACCCGATGTTAACTATATTGGTTAAGTTGTATTAATCGTTTGTATATTGAATAAAACAAGTCCATCTTTTGCATCAACACCTGCTACTTGTTGATAATCATTTCCTTTTTTATCGAAGCCTTTTTTATCTAAGAAATAAGCATAGCTACCGACTGTGTCTACGTCAATATTATTCGAATAATCATTTAAATTTAAATTTCCCCGGTTTAAATCTGAAACGATACTTATTAGATCAAGGCTTCCAAAATCTAGAATAGAGGTAGGAGAAGAGAGACTTTGTTTTGAAACCAGATTTTGTCCTAAAAGAAGTGTAACCTTTTCATAATTTACACTCTTTAATTGGTCATCTATAGCCCAGTCTGCAATTTCTTCAAAGTCAGTCATAACGTTTTCAGCAGAACATATTGTCAAAGGCGTAGGTATTTCTTCCATTGTCAAAATAGGATTATCGACGGTTGTTCTATTTCCTGAAATAGTAAGAGTCTTATTTTCTTCTTCTCCTGAACTTTCATATTCTAAAACCCATCCATCAATGTCTGGAGCTTGTTCATTATTGTGAGCCATTGTAAAATTCCATTTACCCCCGTTTCTAGCAGTATAGTTTGCTTCAATAACAAATGCTTCTTCTTCTTTAGCAATTTGATCTTTAATATAACTATCAAATTCATTAATATCATTTCTTGCTTTTTGAATTCCCGTTGTTAAAGAAAAATTTGAATTTATATTGCAATCACCGGTGCCTAATGCAGGTGCTCCATTATTCCAGTCACTAAATACACCGGTCATTTGTTTGGAGCTATCTTTGTATGGTGTAGTTGGTACTTCTCCAGTTTGATATCCTTCATCTATTACCGAAGATATACCCTTATAATCTAAATTAATTGAATATAATTTGCCACTTGGAGAGCTTGCATCTGAATTTAAGTTCAAGTTAAATTTCAGAGGTAGGCTACTTTTTTCAGAAAGATATAAATCAAAAGTATATTGATATTGATAGGTATATCCTAATATTACTTCTGAAGAATAGGCAGTAGATATTCTTAGACGTACCGTTTGTTCACCCTTTATATTTCCACCATCGTGGACTTCCCAATTGAATCTAATTCCTCCTTCTTCAGTGGTTCCTTTAGTTCCTTCTTTTAATGTTTTACCAATATATAAATCACCATGAGGTAATAGTCCTGCTTCACTATCGCGAGGAATCCAGTCGGTCGATCCTTGCCAGTACCAAGTATCTCCGGTAATAGTATCAGAATAGGAAGCGTTAGACTCAATATCCGTTCTTATTATTTCTAAAGAAGTCGTATCAATAAATTGGTGTTGGAAAGTAATAATTTGCGCATTTTCTAAATTATTTGCTGTTTTTCCCTCTTGTCTTATTGTCCCATCAATATCATTTAGATTTTGTTCTAAATATTTCTTAAATACATTTTTTTCATTACCATATCCATCTATTATTTTGATAGGTGGAGCTTTGATTCCGGCACTTAATTCACCAGTAAAAACAATGTCCAATTCATTGATAACAACATCATTATCAATGAATCCAAGAGGCAATGGTATGTCAATAGTACTTTCAAAATTTATACTCCCTTCAATATCATATGTAATTTGTTCTTCATATTTTTCAAAAGGTACAATTACTACAATATTTTGTTCTGTAAATAAAAAGAATAAGGTTCCAGTTAGAAGAAGTATAACAACCACCCCAATCGCCCCAATTGCTCGGATATTGATGCCTTTATCATTTTCAATAATTGGAATGGCCCAATCGTCAGCTTCAGTAATTTCTTTATTACTTAAGTTTAAATCTTCATTAATCTCAGGTGAAGGTGATGAAAGATCCAAGGCATCATCTTCATCTGTATTGCCTTCAGTAATTTCGGAGTTGGTACCCGAATTCCACAGTTCATCATCCGAGCTCACAGTTGTTACGAATCGTTATTCTATTTTAGAGTAATGCTGAAATTATAATATCAATATTATGATTTTATAATCGCTATAAGAAAAACAACGATTCCGATGATTCCCCCTAGCATTCCGCCAAGAAATGCAATGAATGCATTCCCAAAGTGCACAGTACTGGTATCTACTGAGGTGATATAATATGCCAATCCAATTCCAATGACTAAGAAGAATAAACCTACATTTCGGGTTTTGCTACTTCCGTAGTATGAGATTAGTAAACCCATTCCCAACATAGCTAGCATAGCTCCAGTAAGGCCCATTGAAATTACGATATCTATCATTCTTTTTCCTCCGTTGAGTTATCAGCTTGATTTAATTCTTCCTCTAATTTCTTTAATTCTTCATCCAAATCTAAATCTTCTAAATCTTCTAAGTCCAAATCTTCCAAATCATCAACTGTATCTACTTTCATTAAAACAAATAAAATTACAAACATTCCAATAACCATTCCAGATAATGCTGAAACTCCAGAAATAAGAGCATCAGTAAATAGTTCAGAATCAAACACGCTTTCTATGCCTTCTACTGCATCAAAAGTGAAGACACTAATTACCACTAAATCTAAAATACCAACAAAAAGTAGTGCGAATCCAATTTTTTGAGATTTGCCCGCACCGAAGTATGAGGTGAATATGCCGGTAGCTAATAGGGCTACTCCAATTCCTACAATAAGCATTGAAACGAAAAAGTCCATCCAATACCAACTTGCAATATCTAGGTTCATGTCCATATAGTAGACCCCTAACCAGACGTTATAAATCTAACTATTGGCATATTTTAGTGTTTCACGACGATAGAGTGGTTAAGTATATATACAGTCGACTTCCTGTTAGCATGGTGAATAACTAATGGCTGAAGTAGTAGCTAACACAAAAGTAAGTAAAGATTCTGGATATTTATACTATCTAGGAAAAGACGGTAACGTATGGCGAACCAAAATGGCTCGCGGTGGAAAGAAGACTGGTGGAGGCCCTGAAATGGTGGCTTCAGCAGGCGTTACTCGAGAAGACGGATTTCTTTATTACATAGACAAAGGTGGAAATGTAGCAAGATCTCCAATGGCCCGTGGCCGTAAGTAAGATTCTTTTAGAATCTTATAAATTTAGCCCTAGTGTTTAGCTTGGGCTATCTTTTTTATGATGGCAGAGGTCGCTTAGCCTGGTATAGCGCCGGCCTTGAAAGCCGGTGGGAAATTCCCTCGGGGGTTCAAATCCCTCCCTCTGCGCCAATTTCAAGTTATTAAGCTAGTTCCAAAGTTTTACTTCGAGAATTGTTTTCTGTGTTAATTTTTTCAAAAAAGGTCTCTAATAAGACACCATTTTTTTGATTTCCATTACGTGCCCTTATAGATATTGTATTATTTTTAACTTCATCATCGCCAATAATTCCCATGTAAGCCGGCCTCATTTTACGATGCATTCTTATTTTTTTACCAATAGTATGATCTGAATAATCGGTTTTAACTCTTATTCCTAATTTCTTTAATTGCTTTTCAACGGTTATTGCATATTCATTATGTTTTTCTGAAATAGTTATCAGTTGGACTTGTATTGGCGAGAGCCATGTAGGGAAATTACCGGCCCAATTTTCGGTTAAGAATGCTACAAAACGTTCATGTGTTGAGAGTGGAGCTCTATGGATTACAAATATTTCATTGTTTTCTGTACCTGAATCATCCATGAATTTTAATTCAAATCTTTCTTTAGCGGCAAAGTCTAATTGTATTGTAGACATAGATTCCTCTCTTCCTAAGAGAGTAGTAAATTGGATATCAACTTTAGGGCCGTAAAATGCAGCTTCGCCTATGCATTCTTCATATTTCACGCCCAAATCGTCTAAAATTTGTCTAAGATGGTCTTGAGATGTCTTCCAATTTTCGGGTTGGTCAATGTACTTATCTGTATTTTCAGGGTCCCATAATGACAATCTGAAATAATAATTATCAAATCCAAATATTTCATAATATTCTTGAACCATCTTTATATTATGAGCAAATTCCTGTGCAATTTGATCCAGAGTACAATATATGTGTGCATCATTCATAGATAGCATCCTTACTCTTAATAATCCAGATAAGGTACCTGAGAGTTCATTTCGATATACAGTTCCATATTCAGCAATCCGTAGTGGCAATTCCCGATATGAACGTTTTTTGTTGCGATATATTAAATGGTGCATAGGACAATTCATAGCTTTGAGATAATAGGTTCCATCATCCATTTCTATTGGAGGGTACATAGATTCGGCATAATGCGGAAGATGGCCACTAGCTTCAAAGAGTTGTTTTTTGCCTAGTACTGGTGTTGTGACTTTTTCGTAACCATACAGTTTTTCAGTTTCGTTTGCAAATTTTTCAATTTGGTTCTTTAAAATTTCCCCATTTGGTAACCATATTGGCAATCCTTTTCCAATTAATTCATGGATCATATATAGTTCCATTTCTTTACCTATTTTCTTATGATCTCTTAGTGCTGCTTCACGAATCTGTTTTTCTCTTTCTTTTAAATCATTTTTATTAGCATAACACATTCCATATATTCTTACTAGAGATTCACGTTTAGAATCAGCTCTCCAATATGCTTGACTAGTACTTGTAAGTTTAAACCATTGTAATTTTGATGTACTAGATACGTGAGGCCCTTTACATAAATCTACAAAATCACCTTGCCGGTATGCAGTTGAGCCAATATTTTGGCCGATTTTTTCATCCATTATTTCAATCTTAAATTGATTTTTAGAAAATATTTTTCTAAGTTCTTTATTGTCATGTTCTTCTCTTATAATACTAATATTTTTCTTTACCAGTTCCTTCATTTTCTTTTCGATTTTCTTTAAATCATCATCATTAATCGGATCCATATAGAAATCATAATAGAATCCACCTTCCACCGGAGGTCCAATTGTTGGTTTTGCATCCGGGAATAATTCCATAACTGCTTGAGCTAAAAGATGTGCACATGAATGCCTTAGAATATAGAGACCTTCATCAGAGTCATCTTTAATGAGGTCAATTTTGCAATCTTTTATTATTTTATGTGAGAGGTCATATTCACGTTCTTCAATTAAAACTGCTACAGCTCCAGATTTACGTCCATATGTTTCTTTAACAATTTGTTCAGCACTAGTTCCACTTTCAAAATCATTTGCATCTTTATCTTTAAAATTTATTTTAATCATGAATGTTTAAGTACCTTCTTTGCCTATTGGTAAGTAGTCATTAATCTTTGGTCTACTAAAACTCATCTCTGAATAATATATTATATAATTAACTATAATTTAATTGCGTAATGATACATTACAAAAAGGCTTATTTCAGGTAAATGCTTATACCTCATCTACTGTGTGAATATAGAGATAACTAATGCCAACTGGTCCAAAAAGGGGGAAAAGACGTCCTCGCCCCAAAAAATCTAAGCAAAGTAACTCATTGCTTAAACAATCTTTAGGTGCGATCATTGCTTTTATATTGGTTATATTTTTAATTGCAGCTGGAGTTCTACCCACTATAGTTGGGGCTGTAGTATGTATGATTATATTGGCATTATTGTTTTATTCAATGTCTAAACCTAAGCCACGTAGACGCCGTCGTCCTCGTAGTAGACCCAAGCCTCAAGAAAAAGAACCTCAATTTTACACAGCTCTTCCTTCAACTTTAGGATTATCTGAAATTCCTGAAGAAGTTCCTACTCCACAAATAAAACTCCCACCTAGGCCAATACGAGCTGCTCGAAGAAGAAGAGATTTTGTTACTTATCCTTTAGCAGTAGGCGGTGGAGATTATTCAGATTCATATGTTCAAGCCGATAAAGATACTATTCTTAGACTGCGTTCTGAAATGAATCCCGATATGACCTCTTTAAATTTACCAGGTATTAGAATTGATAAGTTCCCTTCTTCTAAAATAGCTTCAGTTATGTCCAAAGAAGTGGAATCTCCAGTTGAAGTTGGAGTAGCTATGCCAGTTGTATCTGCAATCGAGCCAGTTGTCGGTGAGGCTGTTGCTGCAGTAGCGATTGTAGGTGCAGTAGTGCCCGCAGCTGTAGTAGGGGAGGCCATAGTTGCAACTGAAGCGATCCCTGTTGCAGGAGAGGCCGTTCCAACTCCAGCCGTTCAAGCTAAGCCAGCTGAGGAAGAAGAAGAGATGGATTTTGATATGGAGTGGGATTAATCTCATTCTTGTTGGAGAGGTAAAATAATGATTCATGATTATATAACAAACAAGCGTAAAGAACATCCCCTTCATTTTACATTATTAGATCCTGGTAAAACTAGTCCGGAAGAATTAATTAAGTTAGCAACTCAAACTGCAGAGGCTGGAACTGACTGTTTTTTGGTTGGTGGTTCTACTGATTTAAGTTTAGAGAAAGTTGATGCTGCAGTTGACGTGATTAAAGAAACTACACATTTACCAGTTATATTATTTCCAACTCACGCCTCTTCAGTTTCAGGAAGAGCAGATGCTATATTTTTCATGTCACTTTTGAACAGTGAAAGTAGGCAATTTTTAGTTGGCGAACAAATAGCTAGTGCTCGTTGGGTTAAGAAAACGGGACTCGAGCCTCTATCAATGGCCTATATTGTTGTTGAACCGGGTATGGCTGCAGGTAAAGTCGGACAAGCTCAACCCTTGCCTCGAGATAATCCCGATTTAGTAGTTTCACATGCTTTAGCTGGTCAATATTTAGGAATGAACTACATATATCTTGAAGCAGGTTCAGGGGCCTCTCAACCAGTCCCTTCAGAAATCATTAGAGCTGTGAGAGATGAAATTGACGTTTTTCAAATCGTGGGTGGTGGAATTAGAACTCCAGAAGCTGCATTAGAAGTAGTAAGAGCTGGAGCTGATATCGTGGTTACAGGAACTTTAGTAGAAACGTCTGAAAAATTAAAGGAAGATATGTCTAATCTTATACAAGCAATACATTCAGGATAAATACAATGGCACCCCCTCTAAAAGTAGATAAGATTAGTCCACCTCCAGCTCGTCTTTCAGCCTTTCTTTATCATACACCTCATGTTTTGTATAGTCTAGTTATTTTCTTGTCAGTGACTTTACTTTTAGTTTATGGTAGTTTCCATAGTTTAGGAGTCAGTGCAGATTCATTTGATTTTACTGTAGTTGCACTAATGTCTTTTTCAATTCCCGTTATTTTAACCTCTCATCTTGTTTCTAATATTTCTTGGTTATGGGATGGGCGCTATCCTATTCGCTACGGCCTTCAGGCAGGTGCAACCGGATCAGTTATTATGCTGATTACAATATTAATTGGGTCTTTTTTTGAAGAACCGAGCAAAGGTTTAGCTTTTGGACTTGGATGTATGAGTGGTTTATGGTATTTGACATTAAGAACTCACGGGAGTGCCTCTGCTAGAATTGCTTTTCCATTGTCTTTGTTGTCTCCAATTACAAGTCTATACTATCTATGGGATGGTGGATTAACTGAGGATTTTAATTTTGGACTTTTAGCTATTTTTGCTTTATCATTTGCAAGTCATTTTTTTCTTTTCTTAGTAGATTCGCCATATAAGAAAGCGATAGGAGTTAGTGGAACAAAACATATGTCTGCTTTTATTGAGCATTTTTCAACTGGCGATGGTCGGCGTTTAACTAATGCAATAAGAGAAATATGCCAGACTATTGAAACTAAGAATAGTTGGACTTCTATCCGTAAAGAAGGCAAAACAGTTGCATTCTTAGCAGTACCAGGAGTACATCCCGGCCCAGTTGGAACTTTGGGCGGCTCAAATTTACCTTCAAAGATAGATTCAGTATTGCCAGGTCTTGGTTTTGCATTTCATGGCTCTTCTACAAATGATCATAATCCTTTGAGAGATGAGGATTTAACGCGAATTGCAAAAGCAATGGTTTCCGCTTCAGAGGATGCTACTTACAGTGATGTTTCTTACCCTACAGTTAAGGAAGGTGAAGTTCCTGCCGCATATGTTACAGGTATGGGCAATGGAACCTTAATATTTGCAAAACCAGGCGACAGTGATGATATTCTTCCAGAACTAGCTGCCCGTTTGGAAAGATCTTCTTCTAGTGTAACTGGTAAAAGAGTAATGATTGATTTACATAATCAAGAAGGATGGGGGCGCCCACCTTTGGCGGCCGGAACAAAAGAGGGAACTAGTTTAGAAATCTCAGCATCGAAGGCATTAAGATTGAGTTCTTCTTCTTCTAAAGGAAGATTGAAAGTTGGAATTTCATATATTCCAGGTGAAGACTTGTCAAGAGGTATTGGGCCTGGTGGAATTAGGGCATTAGTAATAGAAAATGATTCTTTATCTGATAAAAGCAATCAACGTACTGCCGTTATGTTATGGGATGCTAATGGGCTAGGGCCAGGTATGAATGATGAGCTCCAAAAAGGCCTCAGTGGTTCAGTTGATGAGCTTCTTTTGGCCACTACAGATAATCACTACGTCAATGTTAAACCTGGTGGTTTCAATCCTTTAATAGATTCGGAAGGGATTTTACCTATTGCTAAACAAGCTTTAAAAGAAGCGATAGAAGATATATCTCCTGCAGAATCTTCTATGGGTACCGTTTATGTTGAAGGTGTCGAGATTTTAGGTCAAGGCAAACAAGATAAAATCAGTGCTGCAGCTAACTCAATAATCGAGGTTGCAAGATATTCATGGTTGCCAATTTATTCTTCAGCAACGATGTTTTGTATAATGATGTCTCCTTATCTCTAAGTTTGAATCTGAATAGAAATTTTAACACCATCTGGTATTTGAATTCTCATTAGTTGACGCATTGCTCTCTCGTCAGCATCGATATAGATTAGTCTCTTATGTAATCGAGCTTCCCATCTGTCCCAAGTTTCAGAGCCTTCGCCATCTGGTGATTTTCTAACCGGTACTTTGAGTTTTCTAGTAGGTAACGGAATCGGTCCCGTCATACTAATGCCAGTTCTATCTGAGATGCTCTTGATTTGATCACATACTCCATCTACGATGTCATGTTTTAAGGCATGTAATGAGATACAAGCTCTGCTGGATGCCTTTTTTGGAGCCATATATTAGAGTTTAATCCCAGTGTTCTTCTACTTTCAGACACATTCCGGCAGCTACGGTAGCTCCCATATCTCTGATAGCAAATCTAGCTAAAGCCTTGTATTTTGATTGCTCTTCAATAGCCAACGGTTTTGTTGGTCTAATTAGAACCATTGCAGCATCACCTTTCTTTAAGAAATCAGGGTTTTCTTCTGTAACTTCACCAGTTCTTGGGTCCATCTTAGCAAGTAATTTTTCAAATGTACATGCAACTTGTGCAGTATGGCAGTGAAATACTGGCGTATAACCTTGCGTTATTACATTAGGGTGATCTAAGATCATAATTTGGGCTTTGAAAGAACGAGCTACTGTAGGCGGATCATCTTCAGGTCCTCCGACGTCACCCTTTCTAATATCTTGGTGAGAAATACCTCTACAATTAAATCCAATATTATCTCCCGGAACTGCTTTTGGAATCTCACTGTGATGCATTTCTACGGATTTTACTTCACCAACGATTCCACCAGTGTGGGCAGATGGTTTGAAAATTAATTTTGTACCGGCTTTAATAGTTCCCGATTCAACACGACCTACAGGTACTGCTCCGATACCAGATATCTTGTAAACATCTTGAATTGGTATTCTAATTTTACCATCGGCTGCACCTGAAGGTGGGTTAAGTTTGTCCAGAGCTTGCATCATGGTATCTCCTTTCCACCATGATAATTCACCCTTTTCTTTAATATTATCTGCTTTCCAACCTGAAGTTGGAATAATGTTAACTTGTTCGTCTCTGAATCCAACCATTTTCAGCATTTTTTTTGCTTCAGCAACAACTTCGTTGAAACGACCTTCATTATAGGCTGGTTTGGTTATATCCATTTTGTTAACAGAAACAATCATCTGTTCAATACCCATAACTTTTGAAAGCCACAAATGCTCTTTAGTTTGTGCAGCAATACCGTCGTCGGCAGCTACGACTAGAACTGCAGCGTCTGCTTGCGAAGTTCCAGTTATCATGTTCTTTACGAAATCTCTGTGCCCTGGAGCATCTATGATTGTGAAATTTTTGGTATCCGTTTTAAATTCTTTGTGAGCAACATCTATAGTTACACCACGTTCTCTCTCTTCTTTGAGATTGTCCATAACGTAAGCTAATTCGAAACCAGCTTTACCACGTTCTTCAGCTTCTTTCCTGTATTTATCAATTAAGTGCTGTTCAATTGCACCGCCTTCCAAAAGTACTCTACCTACTGTTGTTGACTTACCGTGGTCGACGTGACCGATGAATACTACATTCAAGTGTTGTTTTTGAGCCATTATTATTTCCCTCCATGGGATGGATGTGTCTGCATGATAGGGGGTAAATAAAGGATTCCCCTCAAGCTAGCCTATATTTGGACTATATTGAATCTATAAATAGGTATAATTCCATTAGATTATATGCGTTTTGATATAAAGGGGAATCCCTCTTATGGAGAAGTTGATATAGATTTAGGTCCTGATGAGACTATTTTGATTGAGCCTGGTGCGATGTCTCGAATGTCTTCTAATCTTAATTCAAGTTTTCAAAGACAGGGTGGTTTTTTTTCAGCAATGTTTCGAAAGATGTTTGGCGGGGAAAGTTTTTTTCTAGGTAAATATTCACATCAAAATGGAGGGCAATTAACATTTGCACCTTCAGTTCCAGGATCAGTTCAACATTATCAATTATCTAATAATAAAATAAATATAATGGCTGGAGCTTTTTTAGCATGTACTCCCGGAGTAAATGTCAAAGCTAAATTTGGGGGTTTTAAAGCACTTTTTTCAGGAGAGGGGGCCTTTTTACTTGAAGTATCCGGCAATGGGGATTTATTTTTTAATTCTTTTGGCGGTATTGTTGAGAAGGAAATTAATGGAGATTTCATAGTTGATACGGGACATGTAGTAGCTTTTGAACCTTCTTTAAATTACAAGATTTCAGGTATGGGTAATTGGAAATCAACAATGTTGTCAGGTGAAGGACTTGTGATGACATTTAGTGGCGTTGGTAAAATATATTTACAAACACGTACTATTGATGGTAATGCTTCTTGGCTCACTCCGAGGTTAATATGAATATAAATATAGATAGCGAAGGGGCTTTTGGCTCTGCCGTAGTTATTTTAGAACCGGGCGAAAAATTTGTATCAGAAGCTGGAGCTATGTACCGGGCGTCTTCCAATATGGAAATTGAAGTAGAGTCTCGTAAAAAGAAGAATGAAGGAATGTGGGGTGCATTTAAGGCTGGAGTCAAATCAATGTTTGCAGGCGAATCATTCTTTTTATCGACATACCGAACTAATGATAATCAATCCGGGGAAGTGGGTCTGGCACCAACACACCAAGGTGAAGTACGTAAGATAACTGTTGGAAGTGAAACTTGGATATGTTCAGGTGGGAGTTATTTGGGATCGTCAGGCAGTATTGAATTAGACACTCAATATCAAGGTCTTTTGAAAGGAGGATTTAGTGGTGAAGGTTTAGTTTTTGTCAAGGCTTCTGGTGAAGGTGAGTTATTGGTCAATGGTTTTGGTCGTATAAGTGAAGTTGAAGTTAGAGACGGTATAACAATAGATAATGGACATTTGATAGCATTTACTGAAGGATTAGAATATACCATAGGAAAGGCAGGGGGTGGTTGGATATCTTCAATGATGTCCGGTGAAGGCTTAGTTATGAAATTTAGAGGTAATGGTAAGATTTTCGTCCAATCACACGATCCTGGACGGTTAGGTGGGGCCTTAGGTGCTCTATTACCGCCGAGGAGTGACTAATGAAATACGACATAATTTCAGCACCATCTTATGCACTTCTTGAAATGACTCTCAATGAGGGTGAGTCCGTGATTGTAGAGCCTGGTTCAATGGCTTGGATGGATACAACTGTTAAACCTAAGACCGAAATGAAGGGTGGATTATTTTCGGGACTTAAAAGACGGATGGGGGGCGAGAGTTTTTTTCTTAATACTTATACTGCTGAAGGAGGTTCTGGAAAAATTGGAATTGCACCCGGTTATTCTGGAGATATAGTTGTCAAAGAATTGAATAATGAAACTATTTACATGGAACGAGGGGCTTATCTTTGCCATCTTGGAAATATTGAAACTAGCGTCAGTTGGGAAGGTTTTAAGGGGGCATTTGCGGAAGGCATGCTTGGCTTAAGAGTAAGTGGAACTGGTCTTCTATTCTTTGGTTCATATGGTGATGTTCAAGAAGTTGAAGTCAATGGTTCTTATATTGTAGATAATGGCTACGCAGTAGCTTGGGAGAGTTCATTAGATTATAGTATAGAGCGTTCGGGAAGAAAGATACGTAGTTTTCTATTTGGAGATCAATTGATATGTAAATATCGTGGTAATGGAAAACTTTGGATACAAACTAGAAGTCCTAGAAATTTAGCAGCATGGGTTCACCCTTTTAGAATGGTTAAATCAAAAAGCGATTAATCTAAGAGTAATTTTCAGGTTTAGGCATTTCTGGTTTTAGGCCTTTACGCTTTCTTATATCTTCAGTGATTACATCAAGTAATTCTCTTGGTAATGTTTCATAACCTGCGAATTCAGTACTCCAAAGAGCTCTTCCGCCTGTTGCAGATCTGATTTCACTTGCAAATCCAAACATTTCTTTAACTGGTGCTTTTGCAGTAATAATAGCCATATCTCCCTCAGTTTCCATACCTGCGATTTCAGCTCTTCTTTGAGACATTTCACCAGTAACAGAACCCATTAACTCTTGAGGAACATTAATGTAAACTTTTTGTTTTGGTTCTAATAAGGCCACACCGGCTGAAACTAATGCACCATTAATTGCATTTCTGACTGCAGGTATAGTTTGTGCAGGTCCTCTGTGAATGGCATCTTCGTGAAGTTTAGCATCATTTAATATGATTTTTACTCCCATCATTTTTTCATGAGCTCGTGGTCCTCTTTTTACGACTTCATTGAAAGCTTCAATTAGCAATTCCCTAGTTTCAAATAAATTCTGAATACCTTTTGTAGCATCAATGAATACACATCCATTTTCAATACATAAAACACCTCTTCCATGAACTTTAGTCCAGCCCATATCTATTAGCTGTCTAGCCACATCTTTTGCTTTCTTAATATTTCCAGAAGGAATCGTTCCTTCTATAATCGCTTTCCGAATGTCCTCTTCTAATGGTTCAACAGTAATATAATATCGGTTGTGTTTATTAGGTGATTTACCTTCAAAGTTTCCCGGAGAACCCATAGTTACAGTCTCACGATAGACCACAATAGGTGGAGATGTAGTAATTTCAACTCCATGTTCATTCTTTATTCTATATTCAGTAATTTCTAAATGTAGTTCCCCCATTCCAGACATCAAATGTTCTCCAGTTTCTAGATTACTATCAATCTGGATAGATGGATCTGATTTAGCGACTGCTCGAAGAACTTCTACTAGTTTAGGTAAATCTTTGGTATGTTTTGCTTCAATTGCAGTAGTTACAACAGGATCTGAATTATGAACAATCCGTTCAAATGGCGTCATTTCTTTATTTGAGGAAATTGTTGAACCTGATTGAGCATCTCTTAATCCTGAAACTGCAACAATGTTTCCAGCAGTTACAATTTCGGTCGCAATACGATCACCACCAACGAACATACCTACAGATTGCACTCTATTTGGATTTGGCATTCCTGCAACATACATCTGATCACCTTTCTTAATAGTTCCCGAGAATAACCGTCCAACTGCAATTTCTCCGGCATGAGGGTCCAAAACAACTTTAGTTACCATAAATGCAGCATCTCCATCAGCTCTAGCCTTTATCATAGATTGACCAATTTTTTCTTCAGATTCACCTCTCCAGATATGAGGAATTCTGTATTTCTGAGCAACGCCCGCAGAAGGTAATTTTTCGACAATCATATCTAATAATACTTCATGCAAAGGAGCTGCCTTGGCCAATTCCTTTTTTTGTTCCTTTGCCATAAATTCATATATTTGTTTAAAATTAACTTTCTTTTTAGCCATATATGGAAGTGAAGTAGCCCAATTATGGTAAGCTGAACCAAATGCTACAGTTCCTGCTTGAGCATCGACCATCCAGTCTTTCTTAAGTTCATCAGGAACAATTCGTACTATTAATTTATTAACTTCAGTAATTATTTTTCCAAACCGTTGCATCATATCTTCAGGAGTAACTTGTAATTCAGCAATCAAGCGATCAACTTTATTTATAAATAAAACAGGTTTAACTCGTTCTTTTAGTGCTTGTCTAATAACCGTTTCAGTTTGCGGCATTATACCTTCTACTGCACATACAACAACGATTACTCCATCTAAAGCTCGCATAGCTCTGGTAACGTCTCCACCAAAATCTACGTGCCCAGGAGTGTCAATTAAATTAATTAAGTAATCCTTTCCATTATGTTCGTGAACCATAGATGCATTAGCTGCATTAATTGTAATACCTCTTGCAGCTTCTTGTTCATCAAAATCCAACATCAACTGTTTACCGGCTAACTCTTCAGACATCATTCCTGCCCCAAAAATTAGATTGTCAGAAAGAGTAGTCTTTCCGTGATCAATATGTGCGGCAGTACCTATGTTTCTTATATAATCTAGCTTTGTGAATAAAGCGGTTGCACGCTTTATGTTATCTTCTTTACGGCCCATTTTTAATCACTTTAGTTGTGTGCAGCTTCTGCTTGACGTTCTAATTCTTCTTTTTTACCTACGGCATAGGAATCAGGATTGCCCTCAGATGCTAGCATTAATTCTCGAGATAATGATTTCTCGATTGAACGTTGTTTTTTAGCAGATTGTAGTGCGCCAATACAGAGATTTCTGATTGCCGTATCGACTCTCCTTGTTGGAGAAACGTCAACTCCACTATAGACTCTAATTCCACCATATCTTAGAGATATGACTGCAGCTCTTGGAGCTGAATTTTCTAGAGCTTGAACCATTACTTGAGCTGGATTTGTTTTTTTCTTAGAATTTATAATATCGAAAGCATTCTTCATAACATTGTAAGCCTGTGCTTTCTTTCCAGTATATTTTTCAGTTCTCATCAAATTATTTATGAACCTTTCAATAACAGTAAGGTCTCTTCTTCCAAATCGTTTCTTAGAATGTCTGCCACCAGTGTGGGGGATTTGGAATGCATCTAAATTAATGTATTTTTCCAGAGTTGTATCATTGATAACAACTTCAGTTAAATCCCACTTACCAAATAATGGAACGACCGGCATATCAGGTTCGGAAACCTGAATCTCTTTTTCAACAGTTTTTGTATCTTCTTCAACTTCTGACATAATTACCTAATTGGTTTTTCTTTCCTACCACGAACCATTTCTCTCAAAGATACATTATTTACCTTTGCAACTCTATAACGAACACCTGATAAATCTCCGTATGATCTTCCCATGCGGCCACCAACACCTTCGATGATAACTTCATCGTGTTCATCTATAAAACTTATTGCTAAATTTCCTGGAGCCAATGCAGTAACTTGTCTTCCATTCTTAATTAATTGAACTCTTACACATTTACGTATTCCAGAATTGGGCTGTTTTGCTTCAACACCGACTTTCTCAACAACAATACCTTTAGCTTGAGGAGCACCTTGTAGAGGGTCAGCTTTTTCTTTAAGCTTCATAACTCTCTTACGATAATATCGGTCATTCCATCTTTGCTGTTGGCGATTGCTACGCTGTTTTGTTGCGGTGTAAAGTCCTTTTGCCACTTGTGATTCTCCTTCCTGTAAATCAGGGATGCTCGCACAAGCGGCCTGTATATATACGATTCGTCATCCTTACTAATTTTTTCCAACAGTAAATAGAACCTAGGGTAAAACTTTTTGTTTAGCAACCTTGGAAGGGGTGTAAGCCACCGTAGCTTAGCCCGGTTGAGCGGCTGACTTGTAATCAGCAGGCCGAGGGTTCAAATCCCTCCGGTGGCTCCAACATTTGTTCTTATTTAGGGAGAGTCATAAGGTTATTGTTTCGGAGTGAAATTGTAGAAGAATGTTACGCAGTACATCGATTAAAAAAGAGTCATGGAAGCCTGTAAAGCTATTGGCACGTCAACCAATAGATGGAACTATGGTAGGTCTATCTGGTACTAATGATGGGGATATTATCGCAGTATTATCTGATACTGAAGTTAGTATCTTCAATAATCGAGAGCTCGTCGAAAAAATTCCATTAGATGGAGGTAAGGAGATACATTTAGTTGATTTTACCAATAGTATTTTTATTAGAACATTGGATAGTTTAATTTGTTACGATTTTTGGGGTAAATTGAATTGGAAATATGAAAATTTAAGCAAAAATAGTAAAATACGTATTAGTAAAAATGGCAATTATATTATTTTAGCAAATCAAACTAAATTATACTACCTTAATCAGTTTGGAGAAGTTGAACGCGATATATCGTTATCTTCATCAATATTCGAAATGTCGTTATCTGAAGAAAAACAGTTAATTATTTGTAATAATGAAGGTTTATTTCTGATTGAAGCTGATGATAATTTCCTAAATTTAAGTGAACAAACGGATTATTCTGAAATTGTCTGTTCTTCAGAGTATTTTTTGGCAGTCTCTTCTAGTGAAACAATTGCTTTTTCTTACTCGGGAGCTGAGTTGTGGCGAAAAGACGAAGTAGTTGCTAAGAATATATCATTCTCAAATAATGGGATAAAACACATATTCCTTGAGAATTCTAATAGTATAGTTTGCCAAGATCGAAATGGTGACCGTATATGGAATTATCATTCTAAAGACGATTTAGATGGTTCAACAGTAATTGAATCAGGTGAAATGGTTGGTGTTTATTCAAATAAAGTATTTCATGTATTAGATAATAAAGGTGAACAATCATGGTCTTATCAAGCTCGGGAAAGAATCATAGATTTTATATTTTCTAAACATGGCGGAGAGGTAATACTTGCTTCAGAAAGTAAAATCCATTGGTTTCAAAATGAAGGCTTTTTACGTATTCAACTCGACACCGTTCTTAAGGATACTGAAATGTTGTTTGATAAGGTGTCTATCTATGAAAAGAATTTAGTTAAAATTGTACAAGATATAAAGAATGCTAAATCATTGAAATCAGGTAATTTTAGTTTATTAAAAGAATCTTTTCAGTTGGTGGACGGAGCAAATCAAAACTTATATTCTTTACATCAGAGGCACGTTAGTTATTTAGATAATTTACCCTTATTCATGGATAAATTAGGTTTGAGGGGCGCCCACACAGATGGTATGATTTCACTTCTTTATCCTTATTATTCATTTTATCAAGATTTGCATGATACTACCTATTTAGATAAATCATTGAAAAGAGCCAATAATCTTCTAAATAAGTTAAAAAGATTTGAAGTTAAATCGGAAATAGATTCAGATGATGGAAACTCCTTTATTTCCTTAAAAGAATCCAAAAAAGGAATTTCAGAAGAGATAGTTAATTTGGATAATCTTTCTAAAAGTTATGAGAACGATATTTCTTCTTTAGAATCCAAAGTTAAAGAATTAATTATGGATTGGTTAAGATCTGGTGAATTAAATTCAGAACCTCTGGAGTTTCTATCTATTTACCATAAGAGCTCAGAGATACGTTTTTCAAAAATAGATTTAATCAATGATAAAATAGATAACCATATTGCTTTTGTAGATTACAGTTCAAAACAAAATCATTTGGTATTAGTAAGTTCTATTTTTTCCTCTAAAAATAAGGTAAATCTTAATTTAACTTTGAAGAACAGTTCTAATGAAAAAATTGATGATATTTATTTACGTATTAAATTGGATGGCCCTGGAATTAGTCTTGCTGAACCGCAGTCCGGTGTTATTCGTTTGAATCATTTAGAGGCTGGAGAAACAGTCTCACCAAGATTTCAATTTAATCCCGTAAATCGGGTATTTACTCGTGTTCGAATGGTTTTACAGTATTTTGATAGTGCTGGAAGGCAACATACGATTAGCCTAGGTGAGATTGGAACTGATTTTTTGGGATGTTATGTAGAACCATTTGAAATTGAGCCAGATGAACATGATTCTTTACGATTGAGGTACAAAGATTATACTTCCCATTCATCTCTAAAAATCGAAGGTTTATCAATTAAGAAAATTACGGAAATATCAAAGAATTTACCGGGGTTATTCTTATGTAATTCTAAGATAGATGATATGCGTTCAATCCTTTATCATTCAGGTAAAGATAATTTGGATGATTCGCAATATTTATCAATGATATTTGTAAGAACAACAGGGGGCGAAGATTCAATGCGGAATGTTCTTGAATTAATATGCCATTCACAAGATAGTAATAAATCTGCCGAACTTAAAGATGAAATATTTTCTTACATAAAGGATAAATTGTTAGAATCAAATGGTCGTTTAGTCTAGTATTCTCTCCAACGATTCTTACAATCAGTACATTGATAAAATCGAGTGGTTGGTTCATCTGCAGCCCTTGTTTGCCTAAAATAGTATGTAGCTTCATTGTGTTTGCATTTTGGACAGATAATTTTTGTCGTAGGTAAGGTTCCTTCTACACCTTCAGTAACGACCATTTTCTTTTCTTCTATTTCTCTACTAGTAATTTGTGATTTTCCCTTACTTTGACTGTGCCTGCAACGTTTGCATTTTAGTTCATCTCCATCAGGATACATTATCGCTTTACATTTGGGACAAAATAACATTTATATTTTCACATTTCCTATCATTTCAGTTGCCTGTTCTACTGTATTAGTATCAATACCGAAGACAATACAAATTATTGTTTGAGATTGTAATTGTTCAATTGCAGGTCCCTTATTATAACTCATTGATGGGTTTGAACTGATAGTCCAAAAGTATACCTTTACTAATATATCATTACCAATACCGTGCTTCAAAAAGAAATTAGCGGATTTAGTTACGCTAGCATCCCATTGATAGACACCAGACCCCAAACTTGTCAGAGGATCATTAATGACTTTACCATTATCTAATACTAAACCTTCTTTCTTGGCTTGAGTTTCTACTTTTTCTACAACTACAGATTGCATATTTAGATTTTCTAAATCAATTAAAGAAGATATGGAAATCACGGTTAATTTTCCCGATTTACTGTCTGAAGCTTCATAACTAATACTTGATATTTTTAAATGGCCATTAAATTCCTTTGAATATTCGGTGTCAAAGGGTCCATTCCATATTGTAGGGAAATATAGTGAATTAGAAGAAACATAAGCTGGACGGTATTCTACAGCAGTAGGGCCTAAAATTAAAGCCCCAAGAGCACTTACTAAAATTAAACTAAGGAAACGTCGAAACCATCTTCGGCCAACTTGTTTTTCCCATCCTCCAACACGTAGTTCAGTTTCTTCCATAGGATTGGTACTTAGTCTTCAGTAATAAGAACTGCTTCAACTGGGCAAACAGATTCACACGCTCTACAAATAATACATTCATCTTCTCGAATCATTATAGCTTTCTTATCTGATGCTGAAGAATTAGGTGTGTCTATCCATTCAAAGACTTCTACTGGGCATGCGTCAATACAAGCCCCATCGGCTACACAGAGATCAAAGTCTACACCAACTATAGTTCCCCAGATTCCCAATTTATCGGTTCCAATACCAGTATAGGATTCTTGATCCTTAGCCCATATTTGAATAGGTTCGCTTTCCCCATCATATGTATCTACCTTTTTGAATGTCGAGTGATAATCTTCGTCTATTGCCATATTATATCAAAGAATACCTGTCAACGGTGTTATTAATATTTCTTGTAGCCATGCCCAAATTAAATAAACACCCCTTGAAAACTTACTTATTATGGGTGAAGTTGCCTTAAAATATCGAATTATGCCAGAATCAACCGATTCTGACGCCGACGCTATAATAAAAAAAATTGCTGAAGTCCTTCCAGAGGATGGTACCTTAGGTGCCCACGAAATCAAACCATTTGCATTCGGTCTTAATGCGATTATGATTGTAATACTAGGTATTGATAGAGACGGTTTTGCTACTGAAGTAGAAGATGGTCTCAATAGTGTACCACATGTTCAGACTGTAGTTCTTGAAGAGCAATCCTTAATTTAATTTTATTGAACAAAGATATATTACAGCTTCGCGTTAGGTAGTAATGGGAAGTAAAGCTCCATTATCTTATCGAACAACTAAGCTCACCTTAGGCACTTTCCTTAGAATAATGTTTAGGCCAAGATATCTTGATAGGGATAAGATTCCAGTAGATGGCCCCTTGATTATAGCTGCTAATCATCTTTCACATATTGATCCAGCCTTCATAATGACAGCAACTAAGAGACCTGTTTCTTACATGTCTAAAAAAGAGCACTTTGCGGGGGCCATCCGTCGTTTGGTCTTCAAGCAAGTTGGTGTAATTCCGGTAGATCGTGAATCAGGTGGTTTGGAAGGAATGGAAAATGCAGTCGAAGTTCTTAATCAGGGAGGAGCAATAGGGATATTTCCAGAAGGAACTCGTTCGCGTGATGGTGTAATTGGCGATGGTAGAACTGGTGTTGCTCGTCTTGCAGCAGCAACTGGTGCAGCAGTTGTACCTGTGGCGATTCGTCAGACTGATGATGTTTGGCCAGTTTCTAAGAAAATCCCTAGACCATGGAGAAAATTTTACTATAAATTTGGAGATCCAATGTATTTTGGTGATTCTGAAATTACACATGATAATCTGCGTGATTTTACAGATAAGGTCATGGAAAAAATATCACAATTATCGGATGAATGCGAAGAGCATTGGAACTCTAAAAAATTGGGAGTTAGATTGAAAAAGTTCACCAAAAAAGCAAAAATAGGTTTTAGAAATAGAGTAGAGTCATGGAGAGAAAATCGTAAAACACGGTTGATGTCTCGAGTAAAAAAATAATTACTCTAATTCCATTATTTTTTTGTGTAAATTCTGTATGCGTTTTTCATTAACATATAAATCATGAATTCCTAATCTAGATTGACTTTGTAGCCAGACATTAGTTAATCCCTTTGATTCAAATATTTTGATAGTAATGTCGTCATAAAATCTAAAAAAAGGAGTAATCTCCACACTATGAATTAATCCTTCTTTTTCATTTACAATAGTCATACGAGTTTTTTTTTCTATCATGCCTGCAATCTTTTTTTGTATGTCAAACGCATTGCCTTTTAATTTAATAGATTTTAATCCATAACCACGAGTGTTAGTATCTGCAACTCGGGTACAATTAGTAGAAATTTGGCATTTTTTTTGGAATTTTTCTATTTTTTTAGTAGGTGCTAAAAAATAGATTAGATTAATTATACTTAGATATCCAAGTATAGAAATAGCAATTAATCCAGCAATAATTACGTAATGATTCATTATGTTCTGTTCAAAGCTTCTAGCTTCACCCCTCCATTACTCAGTTTCAGTCTAATCTTATCTCCATTATTAACCGCTTGACAAGGATTATCATCAAATGAATGTGCATAGGGGACGCCAAGAAGGCTACACGCAGGGATAGTTTGTTGATCTAAATCGGTATTAATTATTGCAATAGGGCCCTTGTCTTTGTAAAAAAGCCCTAAGAGTACATATGGTGCAACTGACGAACCACTTCCTTTTGGAAAAATCAAAATTTTATTAGCCATAGATTGACCATTAATGGGGTGTCCTTCTTCCTCTATTACTCCCGTATTTCTATTAACAAATCCTAGAAAGGTTATAGGTACATCAGTAACCAATGCTTCACCTTCTATGATCCATTCACTTTGAGATTTCAATCCTTTTCCATTAAGTATCAAATCCCCTTTTTGTTCTGTTTTTTCAGATACTAAATGTTTAGCTATTTTTTTATCTTTGAATGTTTTTTGTTTATTAATTACTAATTTTGGATTAATAGCATGCTCAACACAATCTGCTAATTTCATGACTGAGGTATTGATTGAGTTAAGGCCCGATTTCAAATAATGTTCTGCTTTCATAGAATTTGTTAATATATGTTTAATTTTAGAATGATTATAGTGTACCACTTCAGGACATGTTTCACGTAAGACAAGACCTCCTGCGTCTTCTACCATTTTAATGAACCCTTTTTCGTTGGCCTTATCAAAATTATCGGATGAGGTAAATAACCACAAACGACCTTTAGGTATTTGCTTTCCATTAACTAATTCAGCAGTTCGTTGTACTTCTTCATATGAAGCTTGAGGGCATCCAATTGTAATTAAATCTACAGTTTCTTTAGGCGATAATTCAGAATATCTTTTTTCTAAATCAGAAGTTGTGAATGTCAGTTCAGCATTCAAATCCATATTTTTGGGTTTTTCTGTAAAACCATCAACAAATAGCATCGGACATCCATAGTTTGCTGCGGCAGCCGTCAAAGCTTTTCGACACTCATAATGTAACGATTTAATTCCGAATATCAAAGGAATAGGCCCATATTCTATTTTCCATTTTGGTTGAATTTGCTTACCTATCCAGTCTCCTAAAATAGAATAATCTACCGGTTCATTTAATTCACAATCAACAGTTACTTTTAGGTTTGGAATACGGTTTTCATCGAAGAGGAGGCCATATTCCGGAGTAAATCCACAAATTGCAGTTGCAATTGCCGATAAACCAGATTCTCGATTTGTTCTTAATTTAGTATATGAATTAGCAAAACAAACTGCATTTGATTCAGCCCATGAGGCATTCCCCTCAACACTAAGATTATCATAAGGTGTGCAGGATAAAGACAACTGTATTCCCAGATTTTCATATGCATCTAAGATTGTTTGCTGGTTTTCCACATAATCCTTTACAGGTATATCCATTTCTTCAAATTTACTTCTATCACAACCAGCCGAATTTAATGTAGTTTCAACGGCCGTTTCTGTTTTGCCATCAGCAGTTAAATCTTTTAAAAATTGAATTAAACCATCCCCTCCCGTCAAAGGTGAAACTCCTGAAACATGAGCTGAAACGACAGGTACTAATCTTTTAGCTCCAGCAGCTTCTCCTAAATCAATTAAAAGTCGAATGGCCTTTTGCTTTGTAGTTCCTTCCTTTCCTTCAAGAATTCTTTCTTGTCCTGGTGTTAATTTCATTAATCTAAATAATCTTCCAATTTAACTTTCATTCCAGGTTTAGGTTTAGTAAAATCTGCTTTTTCACGATTGAGAGGGATCGTACAGTCAAATCCAACTTTTACAGTCTCTCTAGTTTCTGGATTAGAACTTGGATCCAATGAAGATCCTTTTACTCCCGTTTTTACTACCAAACCTTTGTTTCCTTGAAAACGTGTTGCCATGGCCCACTCGACAGACTGCGGATTAGTAATATCTATATCAGAATCAACAATCCACACATGCTTCATGGATGCATGTCCTGCAAAAGCCGCTTCAATTGCCTTCATTCCATCATCTTCATTTTTCTTATTAATTGCTACTATTCCATGTAACCAAGAGCCTCCGCCCTGAGTCATGAAAACATCATGACAATCTACTACTTTACTAACTGCATTATAGATAGTTGGTTCTCTTGGCATTCCCATTAGAACTTTATGCTCGGGGCCACTAGGTAATAATACATGAAATATCGAGTCGTCTCTTACAAATATTTTCTTAATTTCAATGACTGGTCCTTTACGAACAATGTCTGGAGTCTCTGTTAAATCTAGGAAAGAACCTTCATCATGTAATTCACCTGTAAATTCACAAATCATAACAACTTCAGATTCAGGAACCATATGTCCTCCAACTTCAATAATTGGTGAATCAGCTAAGGCATTAGCTACTGCCATTTCATCACTTTCAATTTCGAATGACGTTGCAGAACCTAATAAGACTGGGACTGAAACTCCATTACAGTAAGCAAATTCTTTGAGGCCTCTATCCATGTATTTTTTCAGATGCCTGTCTAGAATTCTCATAACCATGTGGTTACTATCAATTTTCATTGCTCTGTGGAATGAAATGTTTCTACCAAATTCAGGGTCGTAGGCAACTGCCATTGCTGAAGCAATATATGGCCCACCATCTGTTGTTTGATGTGTTAGAATAGGTAAATTATCTAGTGAAGCTTCAATTTCCTTGTATTGTTTAACTTCTTTAGTTGAAGGTTCTTTGAGGTTATTAATTGCATTAGATATTTTAGATATAATCTCATTAGGTGTGCATTCTAGAGCTAGTGCTACTAATTCTCTACTTGAACAAATATTAGTGATACAAGGAAGTATACTGCCTTTTACATTTTCTAGATATAATGGAGTATCGCCCGCTTCATCCATAAGAGCTGCGACTTCATAAACCGGATCAACTTCTTTGGTAACTCTTTTGAGTTTACCTTTTTGATCTAATAAATTCACAAATTCTTTGAGGTTCATCTTTGCTCTCCAAATGAAGTCTGATAGGCTCTATATCCGGCTTCTGTTATTTTATCATGTATGTGTTGTTGATCATCAATATTCTTAGCCAAGGCAACCATATTACCGCCACCACCACCGCCGGTTAATTTTGCACCCAATGCTCCAGCCTTGTTTGCTATATCTACAAGTTCATCTAATTTTTCATGACCAACACCAATTGAGTTTAATAATTCATGATTTTTATCCATGATTTTCCCGACTAACTCGGTTTTACCTTGTTCAATTGCTAATTTTCCTTTTTCAGTAACTATCTCGATTTCATCAAAATACCCCTCCATTAGCCCAGGCTCTTTTTCCCAAGCTTTTCGGACATTTAGTACCGTTTTTTTTGTTGAAGCTTCTATGCCTGTATCCCCAATAACTAGATAAAATCTTTTTCCCGGCGCAAAGGTTACTGGTTCTTTTCCTTTAACAAAGTAAACGGGCATTTCATAGGCAACTACTGTATTATCAATTCCACTAGGTGTACCGTGTACTATTTTTTCAGCATTAAAAACAAGTTCAGAAACTTGATTTGCATCTAAATCAACACCTAAGTGATTGGATAGTGCTTTACAAACTGCAGTAGCGGTTGCGGCACTACTTCCCATTCCCGAGCCTTGAGGTATTTTTGAAGATAGATTAATAGTTAGATTTGGTTCTTTTTGTTTATTTTGAGATAAGATAGTTTGAGCCAATATGCTGAATTGGTTACTACTGTTTTTTAAGTCGAATGTTTCATTGAGATCTAATGCATTTATGGTTAATCCTTTTTCATTAGGTTCACTCCATGCACTAGCTCGCATTCCAGAGACTGGAATTGCTATTGCAGGTTTTCCATAAACTACAGCGTGTTCTCCAAAAAGAATTATTTTTCCAGGTGCAGTAAAGCGATTACCCATAATGTATTGGAAAAGTATGCACTTATACGCTTATCTGTTGCAATCTAATTTTTTAGAAAGATTATATATTGGGTATTCTTTGAAACATTATGGGTTTCTTTGATACTATAGGTCGTGGTTGGACACTTAGCAAGCTTAGCTTTTCAGTAGTTAAGGCAGACCCTGAGCTTTTACTTTATACTTTTTTATCTGCTATAATGGTTTTTGCCACAATTGGGGCTGCATCATATCCAGTGTATGAAGCGGACCAAACTACTGAAAGTCATTGGGCCTTTACTAATGAAAAGATAGATACTCAAACTGGCGAATCAATTGGTGGCGAAATGACCGAGGCGTACATGGCTTGGATTTTCGTGACATATATGATTGGCAGTATCGTTGTTGTTTTTTGGAATACGGCTATAATTGCTAGTGCACATGAAAGATTAACTGGCGGAGATCCGACAATTATGACTGGTATTCGAGCTGCTTTTAGTAGAATTCATATAATAATTTTATGGGGTATTATTGCAGGGACTGTTGGGCTTCTTCTAAGGATAGCAAGGGATGCAATACAAAATAATGATAAAGCACATCCAGCCATGAAAATGGTAGCTTATATTATGCTATTACTTGTTGAAGTAGCTTGGTGGATGTATACCTTTTTCATTATTCCAATGATTGTTCTTGAGAAGAAAGGAATAAGAGAAGGCTTGAGAGATGGTAGATCTTTATTTGGAAAGACTTGGGGTGAAAATGTAACCAGTGGTTTGGGTATCGGTCTTATTTCATTAATTGGTATTGCAATTTCACTCTGTATAAGTTTCTTAATTTTTATGATATCTCCAATGCTTGGAATAACCGTTGGAGTTATACTAGTAGGAATTTTGATTTTGTGGGCTAATACTGCAGAAGTAGTCGTTGTAGCTGCCCTTTATGAATTTGCTAAGACTGGTAAGATGCCAAATTTGAATGGTAATGGTTCTAAATTTGAAGAAGCCCTTCCATGGGAATCAAAATCGGGTTGGGCTAATGAGTCGGCTGAAACCAAAGCATGGCGTAAAGGGACTACTTAGTTTCTAAAACAAAAGTTATAAGACTCCGAAGTTTACATTAGAGTATGGACCGCGTAGTAGTAGGTATTACTGGAGCATCAGGAATTCCTTACGGTATTCGCCTTTTAGAGATACTCAAAGAGTTTAATGTTGAAGTACACTTAACTTGTAGCCCTTCAGCAGAATTAGTTAACAAGCATGAAGGTGACGGGCGATCATGGAAAGAAATCTTAGATTTAGCAGATATAGTACATGATAATAACAATCTTGCAGCAAGCATTGCTTCAGGATCCTTTAAGGCTAAAGCAATGGCTATTGTGCCTTGTTCTGGAACTACTTTAGGTAAATTAGCGGCAGGTATTTCAGATAATTTGGTAACGCGTGCTGCATTGGTTATGCTCAAGGAAAGACGGCCATTAATTTTAGTTCCTCGAGAAACTCCATTGAGCTCAATTTACATAGATAATATGGCTAAATTATCTAATGCAGGAGCAATTATTGCACCAGCATCTCCCGCATTTTACAATAAACCTAAAACTTTAGATGATAACATTAATTTTATTGTTGGTCGGGTTTTAGATTTATTAGGTTATGATTCAGATATTTTTTCACGTTGGGAAGGTAGTGAGTGATTGCTGGGAACTGTAAACAGTGTGGTAATCTAGCAACAAATAATTGTAAATCGTGTTCAGAAGTTCTTTGTAAAGAATGTTTTGAACGTCATAAATGTAAACCTCTTAGTTTTTAGTGCCCTATTCTTTCACAAATGTCGATGAAATCACAATCCATAAGAATCGGAACTACGCAAGTTCGTGTTTTATCAACAGTCAAAGGTTTAGTTTCAGAGGCCGTAATTGTTGAAAATGAGATTGATTCTTTTGTTCCTAGTTTGATAGTTTTGGGCCTTTCTAAAGAAGAAGTTGAAGGTATAAGAAACTGGGATGGTAAACCTTATGATTTATCTGGATGGGATGAAATTTATGGACTAAGCTTACGTAAATTATTAGGTGAGAATTCAATTAGACTTCCTCCACCTTCATTTACAAGTGCAATAAAAGTTGCAGATTTAAAAAATATACCTATACTTGGTTTGGATATGGATGACGAGACTTACACTGATGAATATACTAAAAATATATCGACATGGCAACTTTTCAAACGGGGTCGTTTAGAAAAATCCATGGTTAAATCAGGCATCGAAGGTAATACTCCAGAAGAAATTGCCATGAATATGGAAAATTCAATTCGGCAATTATCTGGTTTTGATAAGCTGGAAAAGTTACGTGTTGAGCATATGGTTTCGAATCTTAGAAAAAATATGGTTCATGAAAAAATTTTAGCAATTATTGAAGTATCTAATATTGAATCATTAATTAATTTATTGAAAGAAAGCTAAAACCCCCCTCTCTTTGCAGAGTCGTGGGCTCGTGAGGTAGCTTGGAAACCTGCTGGGCTTCGAACCCAGATCCGGGGGTTCAAATCCCCCCGAGCCCGCCATCTATTCGAATTCAGGTTCTCTTTTTTCAATGAAAGCTTGAATCCCTTCTACAGCATCTCCACTATTTCCACTTTCACGATTTCGATCTCTTTCAATTTGTAGTTCTTCTTCTAATGAAAGTGTATCAGAGTCAATCAATAATTGCTTTGTTTCAGCTATTGCGTTAATTGGGCCTTTTGATAGTTTTTTTGCCCATTCAAGACTTTTTTCTTTTAAATCATCATCTTCGACAATTTCGTGAACTAGCCCCCATTCCAACATTTCAGCTGAACCTAATGTTTTCCCACCAAAAAATAGTGCCTGTGTTCGTCCCAAACCAATTAATCTAGGTAATAGATATGTTGCACCACCTGCGGGAACAAATCCTCTTTTGAAATGAGCACTTAGCATCTGTGTTGATTTTGCAGCTATTCTATAGTCACCAGCAAGTGCAATTCCTAATGCACCTCCTGCAATTATCCCATTTAGGGCATTTATTACTGGTTTTCTCATTCTTAAAATAGTAGTGAATGAAGAATGTATTTGATCAGTTAATTTATAGAATAATTCACCAGCTTTTGGTGAATGTTCAGCCATTTCATTTACATCCCCTCCTGAAGAAAAAGCACGTCCCTTTCCTGTAAGAATTACACATTTTACAGTTGAATCTGTAGCTGCTTTTTGAAGTACTGAATTTAATTCCGTTGCCATTTCTAATGTTATTGCATTTAATTTCTCAGGCCGATTCAAGGTTATTTTTCTGATATTATCAATATTTTCAATGAGGATTGTCATTTATTTCTCCTGAAGGTTACTACAGCTAGTATACAAAAAGTGACCGAAATAAAAGATAAAGATGGCGTAGCCTCGTTATCTATCGATTTCATATCTGTTAAATTCACAGCCATCAAAGTCAAATTATAGTCTTCTCCGATATGACTTAATCTATGGTAATTCATGGAATTTCCATTTCTATTAATCGTGATAGTTTCTCCAGACTGAATTACATCAATAATACCATTACCTGCAGTTACATTGTAGGCAGTTCCCCATCCAATATTTGTCACAGTTATTGAATTGGCATTTTCATCTATAATTTCTAGGCGCCCACCAAATAATTCCAAATTTTCCCAAGCCAAATCATACATTAGTAATTCGTTTGTTAAGGCTTCTCGAATTGAACCATCAGGTAGAACTGGTGACCACTGCATTGTATCTACTTCAACAATAACGCTAATTGCAGTTCTAGCTCCGTATCCCCATGCAATAGATTCTCCAGCTCCACTAGGATCTCTATATGTTAAACCCGAAACGTTTGTAGATTCATTTAGAAAAGTTTCATATAATTCCCAATCAGCAATAGGTACTGCAAATTCTCCAGTTATTTTCCATGGAAGAACGATATCATTTGATCCTGTATGTCCTGAGAAATAAACATACAAATTCATTCCTCTCATAAGTTCCATATTAGCTTGTGTTTCTATTTCACTGCCTTCACTTGGTCCTCTGTAAGTTCCTGATGCTGGACACGAGCCTCTTGTATCACTAGTGCCATACATCCCCCACATGTAGGGGTAATTTCGATTCAAGTCTACTCCATCCCAATTATTTCGACAGTCTTGAAAATACCCGTCAGCGTTCATAACTGGGGTAACAACTAATCTTTTTCCTTCTAAATAGGTAGAATCGGCATTACTTCTTTCTAAAATGTCTTGTAAGAATAAGAAAGCAGCTTCAGCTGACATTCCTTCATTACCATGATGCACGCCATCGACATACATAGTCGGTAAAGCTGCCAATTCATCTTCACTCAATTCAGTAATATTAAGGGCTACGTCAACTGAAAAAATTTCCAGGTCTAATCCCGTACTGGTTGCATGTTCTGAATATCTTGCAATATCGGGATATTGGCTAGCTAATTCTTGAGTATCTTCTTTCATTGAGTCATAAGTATGTAGTAGTTCAACAGCTTCACTAGGTTGGGCTGTAAATGCCAAAAAAGTGATTGTTAACAATAAAAGTATGTATTTCACTGTTTTACAGATTAGTAGCCCTATCAAATAGGTTTATCTACTAAAGTGTACATTGTAAATAGTGAATAAATGCCTAACTGACGGTAATGGTTTGACCAATGGAGAATATGTCTGAAGATAAACGTCGAGCCACTCGAGATTATTGGCTTCAATTTCATCGCCAGAAGAAATTCATTTTACCTGAGGAATTAGAGCAAGCCAGTGAAAAGTCATTGGAGGCGATGGGCCTTACCAAGAGTGATTTCAAGATCAAGGATAGTAGTAGAGGTTTGACAGATGGTAATGGACTTACTAACGGTAACGGATTAACCAACGGTAACGGATTAACCAACGGTAATGGTCTAACTAACGGTAATGGATTGACCAATGGTAATGGACTTACTAATGGTAACGGTCTAACTAACGGCAATGGTTTGACAAACGGTAATGGATTAAAAGATGGAGAAGGCACTGGTGGTTATTCCAAAATTGAATTAGAAAAGACGGACAATTCTTCTAGAGTTAATTCAGTAATTGCAATTATTGTAGCATTACTACTAGGTGGCGGAGTAATCTATTATTTAATTGATGAGGTACCTAACGGCACAACGTTGGATGGAAACATAGACGATTGGGAAGGGATACCAAGAATTGAATTAGAAACGGGTAAGATATCGAATTCAAATATAGATTTAGAATTTATAGCAGCTCAAACAGATTCCGTTTATCTTTCGTTATTA